>Ga0190367_1000014_pt1 | contig 149100 bp, 154 predicted proteins | sample 4872181011_MG_FD_171838 | JGI IMG/M metagenome (GOLD analysis project Ga0190367, IMG submission 171838) | Hydrothermal vent microbial mat bacterial communities from Southern Trench, Guaymas Basin, Mexico - 4872-18-10-11_MG | ecosystem: Environmental > Aquatic > Marine > Hydrothermal vents >...
TCTCTTCCTTTTCCCGCCCGTTGCCTCCTAGCGACGATCGCAAATAGTATGTTCCTCTTCGCGAGAACCTCCAGCCCCACTGGGAAAAAGCCGTAATTCATGTAGGTCTTCTCGCCTTGACCCCCCCGGCTTCTCAATGCTGTGAAGTACCGCCTCTATAGCGTCAGTGTGGACCGTTGAATGTCGGAATGGGTCTTAATGGAGAATGGGATTTCCCCGAGGCCGTCGATGACGGCCGTCATGACGTACCTGTGCACGTAGCACCTCCTGGTGAGTGAGTGAGTAGTAGATCCTCTTGTCGCGTGTGCTGAAGCAGGGGATTTCGGGTGTGTCTATCGCAACTAAGATTCTCCTGCGGTGCAGCACTTTGGCAGCGATCTTCCTAAGGGTCTCGTTGGGCATCTCAGCATTATGCATTCCTATTTTTCTTAACTGGAAAGCCACGGAGTCGGGGTGCGTATGAAGGGCATGCGACGGACATCACGGAGACATCGGAAACAGTTGCTCTAGTCAGGATCCGGGAGGGAGCCTCTCTATCGAGTTTGTAGCCGCATATGGAACGTGAGAAAAGCTTCCGCGATTATCGCGCTGCATTTCAGTCGTTCGCCAGTACGTGTATCGCTTGTGTGTCAAGTCGTATCTCATACCGACAATGCTGGCGGGTGACCGCACAAACCTCTCGCATTCTTCGAGAAGAAGTTTCAGAAGCATGTACAAGTAAAATATTTAAGGGTATAATTCCTGTGGAATAACACAACAAGTCAGTAGTGGAGAGAGTGAAGGATATGGGCTTTAAGTATTTAAAAACAAAAGTGCTCGTATTTGGGCTTACAGCGTTACTGCTCCTATTGCCGGTAGTTATGTGCGGCATGATCGTCAATACTGCAATGTGTGCACCTGAAGAGAAGTATGAATTAAGATTTGAATTACTAACACCAAGCTATGACCCCATTAGAGTTAGAGCGGGCGAAATGGTTGCGGAATGGGCAGCCGAGGCAGGTATAAAGATCGATGCGAAAGCTGTTGACTTTAATACCCTAGTAACAAAAACTTTCGGCGAACACGACTTTGATATGTTCATCTTAGGATGGGCAATTACGGCGACTCCTGACCACCCATATTGGTTCTTCCATAGCAGCCAAGATATTGAGTGGGGTAATAATGCTCCTGGCATTAGAAATGCAACACTGGATGAACTTCTTGAGGCCTTCATGACGGAAACAAACATTACCGAACAACTAAAGATCGCATGGAAAATAGACCAGATACTTGCTTACGAACTTCCATACGTCTACTTGTACTACAGAGACTACATATGGTGTTTCTATGCAAACAACTGGACTGTACCCGACTATGTCTTGGAATTGCCTGGTGGTCCATATAACTGGTGGTTATTCGTTCTACTAAAATCCACTAGTGGAGACGAAACACTAGACGCAATTTTCAACGACGCATTTGACATGAACAATCCACTATACGGAAACACCGTATGGGACTGGTACGCTTGGATGTTAATCTACGACTCGCTTGTAGTACTTAACGTTACGGACTATCCAAAGCCTATGCCATGGATTGCAACATGGGAATGGGAGAATGAGACAACTTTAGTGTTTAAGTGGATTTATACAAATGTGACGTTCCATGACGGTTCAACTCTTGACGCCTATGACTGGTATGCGACTTGGAAGTTCCTTAATGATACTCAGAATCCCAACTTTGCAGCAGCATATGAATTCGTAAAGGATGTCGAAGTAATTAACAAAACATGCGTTAAAGTTTACTTAAGAGAGCCGTACGCGTTTGCAGTCCAATCAATAGGTGGAATGCCCATCTTCCCCGAGGAACTAGTAAATCACTGGAGAGAATTTAACAAGACAGCAGCCCTTAGCACATGGGATGCATTAGACTATGAAGTTACTGACATAAATCCAAATGCTAAGATCATATCGTACGAAGATCCTGTTACAGGAGAAAAGTATACATTAACCGGCTTTTACGGATCTGGACCTTATATACTAGTGAAAGTCGATAATGTAAATGGCGAATACCTACTTATCAGAAATAAGAACTACTTCAGAGATGTTACGATTAACGGAGTTAAATACGACATTCCGCTAGCTAAAAGGATTCATTACTTTGTACTTAAAGAGGAAGAAGCCAGACTTATGGCGATCACAAGCAGTCCTCCGCAAGCTGATATGTTGTTATGGTACATACCGCCATCCGCGGTAAAGGATGTAGTCGTAAAGGCTGGAGAGATAGGACTAAGAACAGTAATAGTACCCGACCTTGGATTCTACTACTTGGCATTCAACATGAGAAGATATCCATTAAGCGACTTGACTGTTAGAAGGGCGATTGCTTATGTGATTGACAAAGATACAATTGTGAACGAACTTTTAATGGGCTGGGGCGGACGTATGGATTCAATCTTCCAATCAAAGGCGGCATTTGGAGATTACTACAATGAAACTCTTGCAAAGACACCAATATTCAACATTACGAAGACGGACACCGGATATAACGTCACGTACACTGGCGGTCTTAAGTATGAGCAAAACATTGACTTTGCTAACTGGTTACTTGACCAAGCCGGGTACAAGGATGTCGATGGAGATGGTATAAGAGAAGTTCCAGGCTATGTACCGCCAATGCTGGCTCCTTGGATCATATGGACGGGAGTCGGTGTAGCTGTAGTGGTGATCATAATAGTTCTTGCGTATTACTTCCTCAGAGTCAGAAAGGCTGCACCAACAAGCGCCTAATTCAGCGTATGTAGTATAACCGCAAAGAACACAAAACTTTACTTATTTTTTATTTACTTTCGCAAGCAACGATCTAGTCTACGCGTTAATTCTTTTTGATCTTTAGCAAAATGAAAAACTTTTAAAATTTTTATTATCTCTCAGTACAAAACTACCACTCGAAAACTGCCACCGGGGCACCCCTCATGGGATATAAAGAATTTCTCATAAAACGATCAATTCAAATGTTTATAACAATACTTATCGTGATTACGATAAATTTCTTTATCTTTAGAATCATGCCGGGCAATCCCGCAGTATTTGTTATTGGTAATCCGAGAATAAAGGATAATCCGGAGGCTATGAAGCGACTACTTTCACTATGGGGGCTTAACAGACCGCTGCACGAGCAATACTTTATATACCTTTACAATCTTCTCACATTTAGGTTTGGGATATCATTCTTTCACGGAAAAAATGTTGGAGATCTTATTATGGAGTATCTTCCGTGGACTTTGCTACTACTGGGGTCTGCAACTGTTATATCGATCGTAGTAGGAATATTGATAGGAGCGATTGCGGCTGCGAAGCCAGGAAGCAAATTTGACGTTGCAACACTATTTATAGGTTTGTTCTTATACTCATTACCAGTTTTCTGGATAGGATTGATACTCCTCCTAGTATTTGCATACTACATTCCCATTTTCCCGTTGGGGCGTGCAACATCTGCACTCGCCAGATATCCTACGCCCCTTCATTTCGTAGCTGATGTGTTATGGCACATGTTCTTGCCACTTCTCGCGCTTACGCTTATAAGCTTTGGTGGCTGGATCCTCATTACTAGGAATGCAATGTTGGATGCTATGACTGAGGATTATATCCTAACTGCAAGAGCAAAGGGCCTTGATGAGAAGACAATAATATACAAACATGCTATGAGAAATGCTATGTTGCCACTAGTTACCGTAATAGCGTTAGCAATGGCATCTATAGTCAGTGGTGCAATCTTAACGGAAACTGTGTTTTCATGGCCAGGAATGGGAACATTGATTTATGAGGCGGTAATGAATCAGGATTATCCAGTCCTTGAGGGAGCCTTTTATGTTATAGCTCTCATAACGATATTTGCCAATTTTATTGCGGACCTTCTCTATGGATTTCTTGATCCTAGGGTAAAGTATTAAAGGCTGTGGTGACAACGATGGGAGCTACAGTCTCAAGATGGGAGTTGTACAAAAGATCACTGTTGAGTTTATGGTCGCAGTTTAAAAGAAAAAAGTCTGGTATGTTTGGTCTCTTTATGTTGATGTTTTTTATTGGTATTGCCTTCTTTGCGCCTATAATTGTTAGTATTTGGGGATATGATCCTAAAGATACTGTCGGTCCCTCCTTCCTTCCACCATTTGTCAAGAACATTCGGATAGAATCATGCATAGGAAAACCTGAAATGACTATCCCAACGGTACCCGATGGTCCTATTGTTGCCGAGAGGTTTAAGGTATCAGACAAACTCGGAAAAGACTTCATTTATGTTAAATCGATAGGATTCTTTCTAGGTAGCAGAAGGGACTGGAAAGGGGAATTGACAATATATATATGGGAGGATGACGGCTCACCATACCATTTTCCGGATTTAAATAAGGTAGTTGTTAAGAAAACAATTCTCGTAGAATTAGACGATTCAAACCCTACATGGGTGGAGGCAGAATTTTCTAATCTAAAACTTGGAGTCGATAAGATTTTCCACATCGGAATTGGAATGCTAGATCCAAATGTACATATAATTTATGTTACTTGGGAGATGGCGATAAATGAAAGTGTCACAAATAGGGAGTGGTTTGGTGGAGATGCCTTTTGTTATGAGTATTTTGACGAAAAGTCAGGATCATGGTACGTAAAAGAGGAACCTATGATGTTTTCAACATTTGATCTAACAATGAGGTTGCATATAGAAATGACAAAAACGTTTATACTTGGAACGGATGATGCTGGAAGGGATGTATTTAGTCAAATGATATATGGCACTCAAGTATCTTTACTGATAGGCTTTCTAGCAACGTTGATGACTGTTGTTATAGGTACGTTTATCGGAATAGTATCAGGTTACATGGGAGGGAAAATAGACGACATATTGATGAGAATAACTGATATTATGTTGGTGATTCCCGGATTGCCTCTTATGATCGTACTTGCAGCGATCTTGGGGCCTAGTATAACTACCATAATTCTTGTTATTGGGATCTTAAGCTGGCCAACAACAGCCCGTTTCATTCGTGCACAAGTTCTCACGCTAAAGGAAAGAGCCTTCGTTGAAGCTGCAAGAGCTGCAGGGGCTACAGATTTCTATATCATGAGAAAACACATATTACCAAATGTTATGCCGTTGGTTTTTGCAGAAGCAATTTTGATGATAGCATCAGCGATACTCATAGAAGCAGCGCTTAGCTTCTTAGGACTTGGGGATCCTGTACATATAAGTTGGGGCATGATATTACACTATGCAGAAATGCGTGGAGCATTCTCTCGAGGTGCATGGTGGTGCGTTGTTCCACCAGGTCTGGCAATAACACTTGTTTGCGTATCATTCGTTTTCATCGGAAATGCTCTTGATGAGATTCTCAATCCAAGACTTAGGAGGAGATAATAGTGTCTCCATTGCTGAAGATCGAGAATTTAAGGGTGTACTACGAGATCAGCGAGGGTAGTGTTAAAGCGGTTGATAATGTTTCTTTGGAGATAGAGCGAGGTGAGGCCCTTGGTCTTGCAGGAGAATCCGGGTGTGGAAAATCAACATTAGCTCTTGCGATTATGAGGCTCTTACCTCCAGAGGGTAGAATCGTTAGCGGAAAAATTCTCTTTGATGGCATAGATCTCTTGAAGCTCCCTGATGATAGATTTAGAAAGGAGATAAGATGGAAAAGAATTTCGATGGTGTTCCAAGGTGCGATGAATGCTTTAAATCCGGTATTTAGAGTTGGCGATCAAATAGTTGAAGCCATATTAACACATGAAGATGTAAGTGAGGAGGAGGCGTGGGAGCGTGTATATGAACTCTTTAGGATGGTGGGATTGGATCCTTCGAGAGCGAAGCATTACCCTCATGAATTTAGTGGAGGAATGAGGCAACGTGCTATGATAGCTATGGCACTGGCATGTAATCCGGATTTGGTAATCGCAGATGAGCCTACCACTGCGTTAGATGTTACAATACAGGCGCAGATACTCGATCTATTGAAGGAATTGCGTAAAAAGATAAACATGGCAGTACTGCTCATAACACACGACTTATCCGTAATCGCCGAGACATGCGATAAGGTTGCAATCATGTATGCAGGAAAAATTGTTGAATGGGCAGATGTAAAGTCTATATTCAAAAACCCGATACATCCTTATACACGTGGACTGATAGCAGCCATACCATCCATAAAGGAGAAGAAGAAATTAATTTCTATCCCAGGCTTTCCGCCTAACTTGTTAAATCCGCCTACAGGTTGTAGATTTCATCCAAGATGCTCTTATGCGAAAGACATATGTTCTAAGGAAGAACCTGAGATGCAAGAAATAGAAAAAGGGCGATTTGTTGCATGTCATTTTGCGGACGATATCAAGGAAATAGAATTTTGGAGTGGGTGAGATAATTGGATTTTATCGTTAAAGTGGAGAACCTTAAAAAATGGTTTCCGGTGAGAAGAAGCTTATACGACGTTATAAAGAGACGCAAATTATGGGTACATGCCGTTGATGGGGTCACTTTTGAAATAAAGAAAGGAGAGATTTTCACACTTGCGGGTGAATCTGGATGTGGCAAAACTACTCTAGGGAAGACGATTTTGCGCCTGTACGAACCTACTGCAGGCAAGATTATCTTTGATGGAAAGGATATAACTCACTTAAAAAGGCAAGAGTTAAGGCCGTTCAGGCGAAGGATGCAGATAATTTATCAAGATCCGTACGAATCGTTAAATCCTCGTATGACAGTATATGACATAGTGGCAGAACCTCTCAGGATAAACCGCATTACATATGACCCTGAGGAAGAGAAAGAATTAGTCAGGAAAGCCTTGGAGGAAGTGGAATTAATACCTCCAGAGGCCTTTTTCATGAGGTTTCCACATGAACTTAGTGGAGGGCAAAGGCAAAGAGTTGCGATCGCAAGGGCTATAGTAATGAGACCCGAGTTTATTGTAGCAGATGAACCCGTCTCGATGTTAGATGTGTCGATAAGAGCAGGAGTTTTAGAACTCTTATTAAATCTAAGAGAGGAATTAGGGCTTACGTACTTGTTTATAACGCACGATTTAGCCGTAGCTTATAATATTAGCGATAGGATTGCAATAATGTATGTTGGGAAGATAGTTGAATTAGGCTCGGTAGATAAAGTTGTCGAAAATGCTCTTCATCCATATACTAAGGCTTTAATATCGGCCGTTCCGGTACCTGATCCGACATTAAAGAAAAAGAGAGAAATATTAAAAGGAGAACCGCCAAACCCTATAAATCCACCACCTGGATGTAGATTTCATCCAAGATGTAAATATGCAATGGATATATGTCGGAAAGAAGAACCAGAGCTCAAAGATATGGGTGGAGGACACTATGTTGCGTGTCATTTATACTGACTTTATACGTGTAAGTATTTGATAAACGTGCTCACGAAATCTCTCTATTTTTTCCATTAGAGAACTGTACATACCTTCTCTAAACAAAATCAATACATCTTCTGGTTTGTATTGATCCAAAATAGTTCTTAAGGCTTCTTCTTCTCTCTGTAATCCTAATTCCTTAAAATTTATTTCTATAAGAAGTTTTGTAATTATTGAATGTGCGACCAAGAAAGCCTTAATTATACTCTCATAACTTGCTCTTTCTGCCCATACTCCCAGTATTCCCAATATAGGTCTTAATACTACACTAAGCACTTTACTTTTTCTGTACTTCTTCCTTGAGGCGTCAAAACCCTTATCCAAATATCTTAATGCACGTTCGATATCGGATATTATATTCTTACGGATTTGCACGTGCACTTTGTTTTTCTCTTTTAATAGGTCTTGCAAAGTATCCCAACTCCAGCAACTCTGGACTCGTTGGTATTGTGAAATCCCATAACCAGTATGAAAATACCAATAAATTATTCTTCCGCTCCCAGAACCTCACATGTGAATAAAAACATAGTTCTCCGAAGTTAGATCCGCAAAAAAGTCCGAGTAAAAAACCTAACCACATGTCAGGGGGCATAAATGGTATTAATATGAACGGCAAAAACATAAGCATCAGCATTAAAAGGCCTTGTGAGAATTTACCAAATCTGTCAATTAGCCGCGGTCCTCTGGAATATTTTCTATCTTTAAGGAGATATTTTGATATTCTTTTGAAACGCAAAAACCTTACAAGGAAGAACCCCAAAAAAGACGTTATAAACAATATTAGAAATGTTCGTACGAGGAGCATGGATATACTGCTTAAGAGTAGAGCCGCAAGTCCAGTAATAAAAACTATAAGCATGCTAAGTATAACACGCCCACTACCACCCGGAAACCTTCGCACATATCTTTCTATTACCTCGCTCATATCTTTCACACCAGTAAGAATTCTTCAAATTAACCTCTAATGTACCAGATTAAAGTTGTCAGATATTAACTTAATAAAGTCAAACGACATTTAATCCATTAAGGAAATTGCGTTTATATTGTAATGAAAGTTATTCCAAGTACCCGAAATTTACTTAATACAGAAGATTGTCATTATTTTTCTCATATTTGTTAGGATAGTTGGCCGAATAAGTGCATGCTCGAACGATGTCTGAAGAGATGCAGTTGGAAATTCCCATCTCCCGAAGTATTGTGTATGCGGCAATATGTTTAATGGTCTCGAACTAAAAGCTAGCGTGGTTGTGTATCTTACTATTATTATTGGTACCAAAATACTTTGCATTACACTAAATGACAGAAGCCCTGAAATCATTACAACTAGAGGATGTATTGGCATAAGAGTGGTTATAAATGCTGACACGAGAAGTGATGCTATAAACGCACTGCTCCAGAAGTTAAAAGCAACACTTAGAATGTCATGCTTTCCTTTTTTCACAGTGTTTTTAGCAAGGAAATATGTTTCAAGCAAAAGGATAGTTAGACTGGTGATTATAGATAATTGCATTAAAAGTAGGAGCATGAGTGAAGTGCTGCTTACAATATGACTCAAAACTGTCAGATAAAGGAATGTGCAAAGGGAAAAACTTATTATTGGTGGCGAGAATGCAGTAGCTAGTAATATTTTCTTCAAGTCGAAGCTAGGCAGGGTTTGGGATATTGTATTCCATAACTGGCGAAGGTATTTTGCGTACTCCTTAAAATTGAGTTTACTTTCTCCTAGTTCTCTCTCTTTAAATTTGTATGGAACCTCAATTACGGAAGAGTATTTTCCTTTTGCCAATATTTCGAGTAGTATCTTGAACCCGTGAGGATTTAATTCAATACCCTCCACTACCCCTCTTCTTACAAGAAAGAACCCAGATAATGGATCTTTAATTTGTTTAAATGTGGGAATTAGTATGTGAACAAGTGTTGTAGCTCCTTTTGATATTATTTTTCTTCTCAGTCCCCAGTTTTCGATCTCCCCTCCCTCTACATATCTGCTTGCTATTGCGATATCTGCGCCATTCTCTATGGCGGATAGGAGTTCGAGGATTTTCTCGGGGGGATGTTGGAGATCTGCATCCATTACTCCAAGCACTTTACCTCTAGCGATCTTGAATCCATCAACTACTGCGGATCCCAGCCCTCTTTTGTTAATTCGCCTGAGGACCCGGACGGGATATATTGAGGAGAGTTTTTCGGCTACTTCCCAGGTTCTGTCAGGGCTGTCATCGTCTACGATTATAACTTCGTAATCGATGGTGTGGAGAGCGGAGTGGATCCTTGCTAGGAGTTTAGGGATGTTATCTCGCTCGTTATAGGTGGGTATTATGATCGAGAGAAGTGGAGGCTTGTCGTTCATGTGATATCCTCTCACGCTGGAGTGTGAATATATGTGTTTTTTCTCTACAAAAAGTTTCTGGGAGGCGGATAGAGTATATTAGTAAGTTTTATTAATTGCGTGTGGTCAGAGGAATTGCGACTAGGAGAACAGGTATTAGGGTGTTTTTTATGGGACACCTGTGGGGCGTAAAGGCGAAGCGACACGGGATGCGAAGGAAGTGGTTGAAGAAACGTAGGAAGAGGTTGAAGAGGCAACTGAGAAGAAAACAACAATAACGGCACCAGTCGTTATTATCACGCGCGTGCTGAACAGCGGATGTGCGTCTTCTATTTTCTACACGAGTTTGCGTATTTGATGCTACAATTACAGCGTATTAATTTTAATTTAGTGGTGTGCATAATTTAGATTGGGTGCGTGTGGTTTCCAGCAATCTACTGATTTCGCGGGTGCGGCCCTCAGTTGTGAGATCTGCGTTATGTGAGGTGATATAAAAGCGTTATCTTTAGAAGCGGATAATGATATTAAAGAACTGTGGTTAAGGGGTGAGATACTTAGGAAGTTATGATATGCTTCGAGAGGGACGGTGCAACCATTGTCAAGTGCTATAAGACGGGTTTTCGAACTTGCAAATGAGGTTTTAGACAAATTATCAGTTCCGGCGGGATTTGAGGAGAGCATGCAGCGTCTATTGGACACATCGGTGAGAATATCGAAACTCAGGGAGGAATTGAAAAGCACATCTGCGTTGCGTAGGCGGCGGAGGAAGGAACTTGAAAAAAATATAAGGGATTTCGAGGAAAACGCAGAGGATCTTGCAAGACACTTACTCGATGAGAGTGAGCGGATAATAATTTCAGAGGTAAATGAACTGAAGGCGTTTGCCGGGAAGTTTATTGATGTGTTGAGCGAGGGGTCAAAAAGGGCAATCCAAGAATTATCGGAAAGGCCGCCCATTGGAGATCTTGAAATGAGGGCAGAGCAGGATCTACGAAATCTAAGGGCACTGTATAATGCTTATAACCTTGTCAAGAATGATATTAAGACGTGGATATCGAAGAATAGGGATTTTCTCAGCGATGAGGTCCACCTTGTGAGGGAGTTAAGTGAAATATTGTCGCTGGGGCATGATGTTAGCGAGGAGGCCGTAAACCGCCTAAAGGGGTTAATCGAGGAATTGGACAAATCATCGAAAATAGATATTGCAACGTTGGAAAGCGTTGGGAGCGATGCGCGAAAAATAATAGATGAGTTAAAGAGGAGGATATCAAACTTCGCAAGAGCGATACGCCAAGAGTTGACTTCATGGAACGATAAAATAAGTGAGATATCCTCTAAGATCGGTGCAGATGGATTAAGAGTCCCTCCTCATCCTCAACTTGTTGCGAATAGTCCAGATACGTATTCCGATATTGGCTCGTATCTCAGAGACGCGTTGTCTGACGCGAGAGCCCTAAGTAGGTACGAATCGGAGCTTAAGAGGATAATACTGGACAGAATATTATCGATACATAAGAGGAACAGAGTTCTCTATGAAACCTTCAGGAAGTATGTTGAAGTGGAGAGTCTAAAGCTATCGTACACCTTAAAGGAGCCTCCTGGGCCGGATTCGAGGCTAGATGAACTCTATGCGGTATTTGAGGGCTTAAGGGGTGAGGAGGAGTACCTTTCGAAGGTGGGTGCACGTGCCTTCAGTAGCCTGAAGAGCGAGTTGCAGTCGAAAATATTAAGATTATCCACACAAATGAATCTCGCGCGTGAGCACGACGTGGAAATTCCTGATGAAATATCAACGAGACTGGAAACGCTATCAGCACATTTGGAAAGGGTGAAGGATGTAGAGGATATACTTACGCTTGAGAAGGAAATATCTCTCGTTGAAGGCGGTCTCAGAGATGCTGTTAGGAATTACGCTTTGGAGGAAAGAGGACGACTACTCTCGATGATATCAGGAATTCCGTCTCTTGCCGAACCTCCCGAGATAACGGGAACGACGGTCGAGGAATTCATAAGAGGACTTCACTCCCTGAGAAGGTGGGCTAGTGATGCAATTCATACGCTGAAAATGGAGATCGAGGGAATAATTGCTGAGATGAGGAGAGGTCTCGATACTCTGAAGGGAACAGAGTGGTACGACGAGGAGGTTGAGAGAGAGGTTAATTCTCTGACGGCGCATTTGGAGGAGATAAAGAGTTTCGAGGACGCCGTTGAAACGTATCGGAGGGCGCGTAGTTTATTGAAGAATGCAAGTGAGAAGCTTTTGATGATAATAGATTCGATGAGGAGGGACTTCCTTGAGGTTCTGAAGATAGCCGAAGAATTATCAGCGGAGATGCCGATAACGGTGGTGGTTCCTTCGATAACCGAGATAAAGGCGTCATATTCGGAAATTGCGAAAATGATAATAGATCTGAGCAAGAAGGTTGAGCAAAGGGACAAGGTTCTAAGGGATACTCTTATAGAGAACCTGAACAGGATTAGAGACAAAATAGAGGGGGTTCCACAAAGGTACTTTGAATTCTTCAAGCCATTACTTGAGGTAATTGACGATTGCATTAAGAAACTATCGCAGGCAAAGACGGTAATAGAAATCCGGGAGCTCTATACGAGAACGATAAAGGATCTTTCTCGTGCGTTGCAGGAAAGCTTTTCTGCAATGAAGTCGAACGTACTATTGAAAGTCAGAATGGTATGTTTGAAGTTGAGAAACCCGCCGGATCTCAGTGAAAGTTTCGAGGCGATTAATAGGACGTCCGTTGAGCAGTGGGAGTTGCCGTCAGCGGTTTACGAGATCGATACCATTTATAGGAAGAAAATACTGCCCGTGCTTAGGGATCGCGTGATATCCGAGGCCGAGAAGTATGTCAAAATGTTGGAAGGGCTCAAGGCTTACGGGATAGATGTTCACGAGTTTCTGGTATCGATAAATGAAACTCTGAGGAGCGTTAAAGAAAAGGAGATGATAGATGCGCAAGATTTGAGCAAGGCATGCGAGAAAATAAATAAGATAGTCACTGATAAGAAACTCCGTTCGGTGATAACGAAGTGGGCGAAATCAATGGTATCCGCACTCGAGAGATCACATCCATACATTTCTGAGTATGAGGAGGTAAGCCCGGAGTTCGCACACAGGTTTGCAGACGCCATATCTGAAATAAGGCATCAGGTTAACATGTTCGACTCGATGGACATGGAGAGGATATCGGAGGTCGTGTCAGAGATTAATGATTTTTGGAACGTGACCCGTAGCTTCATATTAGAAATAGAGGAGCGCAAATCCAAAGAGTTGGAGGAAGAGTTACGTAAGATGCCGTATTATGACACAGTAACTGGAGTTTATAATGCCAATAGGAAGATATTTGATGAGAAGATTTTCCCGCTGTCAAAGATCCAGGAGATAAAGGAAAAGATAAGGGAAACACAGGGTCCCGAAGTTCTCGAGTTGATAAGGGAGAAGAGGGAATTAGAGGAGGAATGGGGCAAGAAGGTTCCGGAAATAATTACATGGCATAAGGCAGTGAGAGTTTTTCTTTCCGGTGTTGGCATACTCGATAGTGAGGAGGTAAAGGAGCGTCGCATGCAAGAAATATTTGAGAAGATAGATAGAATATTTAAGAGGGAGGATGTGCGGACGTATCTCAAGCTTGCGATCCGCACGCTCCTAGGAGGTAGATAAAGTTGGAGGAAATGGAAGAAAAGGTTCCGGCCTCTAGTGTTTTCCTGCTCGGAGTTGGAGAATGTGGGGGGAACCTCCTCGGTGAATATATAAACGCGGAGAGAGAAAGGGGGAGAATGACGCGGGTTTCTGGATACTTGTTGCTCAACACGAACCAGATGGATGTCATCAAGGCACGGGAGCGGTATCACATCCCCCCGGAGAACACGTTGATATTCGGCGATACGCCGATGGGGGTCGGAGGAAGATTCATGGAGGCGTATAGTCTCGTTGACACGTGGTGGGATACGATAGCAGATCAAATTTCGAGTTTGGGCGGTGATGTTGCAAACACGTTCATAATTCTCACCTCCACGGGAGGGGGGACCGGTTGCGGGGCGACACCAGCGCTCATCAGGCAGATCAAGGAGACGTTTGGGAAAACCCGTAGGGTATACGTTTATGTTGCCGCGGTTCTCCCATTCGAGGGACAGAGTAGTGAGGCTCTTAACACAACTTGGTTACTGTACAAACTCATGCAGGAGCCCACATCGTCCAAGGAGATTGCCGATCTCGTAATTCTCCTCTCGAATAGAACTATGCTTAGAAGAAGGTTGCAACACGACCGAAGGCTCGTGATGGACATCATCGGAGCGAGTCTGGGAGTCGATACGAGTGATTATCAGCAGATAGAGAAGGTGTTAAAGTACACCGGAGAGGTAAGTAGCAAGGCTCTCGAGAAAACTTTCATAGACATAGTGAATCCGCTCATTGTGCAAACACTGATAAAAATGCTTGAACTCTCAACATATGCTCCTGACAAGAACATATTCCCGACAATAGACTTTGCAGATTTAGCAAACAGATTAGACATAATAACGGTTCCCGCTCTCTTTACAGATATTCCATATGAAGCCCTCAAGGACGAGCGTGGAAATGTCGACATGGATTCTCTATCGGCGTTCTTGGAGGAGGTGGTGAACGTCACCGTGAGGGCGTACAGTTTGGTCGACATTGGGGACGAGCCCTCGGCGTCCAGCGCCTTCTACATACTTAGTGGACCACAACAGTTTACGGACGTACACCTAGATATTCCAATAAAACGGGCATTAGGGTCTTACTTAGCAGAAGGTGCGTCGATAACTCCTGTTTTTGTACAGTACAAGCAAAGGAACATGCCTATGGATCTACTCATACTGCTAGGATTACCAAAGCTCGAGGAGATCAGAGAAATTATGCGTGAGGCCTACCAACTCATATCATTGCACAGCGGGAGTAAGGTCAAGGAACGGTGGTTCCTTAAGAGCAAGGGGGTCTCTAAGGAAGTCTTCATAGATGCTTTGAGAGAACTCATGGAGTTGTTCGACGTTGAGGAATCAGAGATCGAACTTTCAGGAACATGAGCGGGAAAGGGAGATATTAACCCTTTTTATTAGCTATATGACTTCTATTCTTGAGTTACAGGAGCGAATAGTGGCTTTGATATCCAGTATAGTGGAAAAGCCGGAGGAAAATGAACAAATAAAGGAACTTGCAAACTCGATTCTGAAGGAAATATCCGATTTGAGGGAGAAAGTAAGCAAAGAATTTGAGAGAATTAGACCATCAGAGAGAGAGGAAAGAGAAGAGATTGCAGAAGAAAAGGTCGTGGAAGAGGATCCTTGGGGCATTATATTATCAACTGAGGCTCTGATTAGGAAAGTATCTAGCACCCATGATGTTCTCCTCCCAAAGGCCCTATTATGCGTGATAAAAGAGCTGCATGCTGCTCAAACACCGGAAGATTTGCGAAATAATGTCGTGAGGCATGTCTGTATAGAGTTAAGGGACATAATTCATGAAATGCTGACTCGTGAGCCATACGTCGGTTTGCTAAAGGCCATAAAGGGAAAAAATGAGGAGGAACTTCTGGAGGAGGATGTTTCGAATCTTAGAAGGTTGGTGGAAGGGTTCCTGAGGGGTATCAGTGACAGATTCAAGGATCCTGAAAGCGGATGGAAAAACAGTCTGCTTGCCGCGCGCTTTTCCTTAGATGTTTTTGATTGGGGTGGTCCTTCTGTAGAAAAACGCTTTTTGCATCTGTTTTATCAGCGTATGAAGAACCTATTGCAAAGGGTGGAAAAAACAGAAAACATAAGAGATAAGATTTTAAACGCCGAACTTGCGATTTTCTTAGGAAATCTTGTGAGATATTTTATTGATTCTAAGCGATTTAGGGAAAGGCTGGAGAGGATGAAGCGCGCCTTATAGCGTTATAATTTCTCCAAATATCGTACTATGGATCCGTACGGTATTTCGACCTTATTGCCCCTTCTTGTGTAGGAAAATACTGGAACTCCGACCTTGTTGAACAAATCGGCGTACTTGTTGTTAACGAGTAAGATTATAGGAACTCCGTTCTTTCTTAGAAGGTCTATTTGAGCAGTTTTCTTTGAAAGATATTCCCTCCGCCAGAAGCCTATTATTTCGACGAAAACTCTTTTGTTGTCTCTTTGGAGGAGAAAGTCAGGCACTATCATCATACCTTCGAAAACGAGGGGCATCGGTTCACGTATGATCGTCCATCCCTTGGGTTTATTTGCGTGGAATGCCCAATAGAACTGTTTCTCTACTTGGCTGTCGAACATGCTTTCTTTCACCGCATACTTTTCAGGCACTTTGATGTAAGGAAGGGTTCTCCTATCTGCCTCATAGAAGTACTGCTTCTTGCCTATCACGAGATCCATGTGAAGTCTTAAGATATTAGCTTTCATCTTTTCACACACCGAAAAGGTGGAGAACAGCGCATAACTTAATGGCTTTCCAAATCGTGTGGCCCTTCCGAATAATTCTCGTGGACCGTAATACTTTATTTCGACCGCCTGACCACGCACGAAGAGGTCACACAACACCGAGTACCTTTTTGCCAGCTTAATTGCAATTCTTGCAATTCTTCCCAACTCCTTAGATTCCACCGCTAGTGATATGCTTTTGGAATTTGACACCAAGGTCTCGATAGCTTCAAAATTATAAACACCAATGAGGTCGAGTACCGTCGGCTTTTTCTCATCTCGAGTAAGTACTAGGTTTGTATCCTCATCTGCCCAGAGAATTTTCTCCAAGTCCTCAATAGGTATCCCCATTTCCTCGGAAAATTCTTTTAACGCGGTTGTACGCATGTGAGATGGCACGAACCCCCCATACCGCTTGTTTATCCATTCAAATAACAACTGTCGTAGGTCTGCCGGACTATCGATTTTTTTGCTCTTAAGCACGGCTATCGTTTCTTGTCTTACATTCTTTAAAATATCAGGTTTTTCGAGTCTGTAAATTTTCAATAGCGCGTGAATGATCCCCCTCCCTATTCTCCTATCATCGAATAGATTCTCAATCAACTGAAGCGGGACCTCCTCTATTCTTTTTCCCAGATTTTCTTCGAATATCTGTATGGCGAGTGACAACTCGTTTTCAAAACTCATATCGAGGAAAAACGGAAATATTTGCTTCTTGAAGGTCTTATAACACAAATTCGAAAGTCCGAGCCCCATCTTATGCATCCTCTAACTCTGTCTTCCTTCTACGCGAGAGAGGGACCTCTATAGTCCTTTTTGTGATAATTTCTATAAGAATGGCCTTCTCATCTTTTGGACGAAGTAATCTTCCAAGCCTTTGTATGTACTGCCGTTCGCTTCCGGTGCCGCTGACAATTATCCCAACGGAGGCGTCCGGAACATCTACGCCTTCATCTAGAACCTCTCCCGTGACTATCTTTGTTATCCTTCCCTCTCTGAACGCTTCTAATATTTTCCTCCTCTCCTCGGCACTCGTCTTATGGGTTATCTTGGGGATGAGGAAAAGTTTTGAAATTTTATCGACAAAACCTGTATACCTCGAAAATATTATCACTTTCTTATCCTTATACCTGCTCAACAACTTTTCTAATACTCTTATCTTATTTTTGGCACCAAGCGCTATTTGTCGTGCCCTCTCACGTGCAATTAGGACATCATGGGCTATGGGGTCCGATCTGCTGAGTTTTACAACCTCCTTAAATGCCTCTTTCGGATCCTTATTTATACAATGAAGGTCGACATACCTTCTATATTTCTCCATAAGGGTGTTGTACTCTATTGCCTCCTCAGGTGTAAGATCAACATATATTCTTCTTATTTCGTAATCTGCAAGATATCCGTCTTCAACAAGCTCTCTCGTATCCGATTTGTATACTGTTGGCCCTATCAGTATGTCTAAATCCTTGTGGAGTTCATCGGCTCTTTTTGGTGTCGCGGTAAGCCCCATTCTTGCCGTACATGGCATGCATTCGGCAATTAACCGGTAACTTGGTGATGCGAGATGGTGAACCTCATCAGCTATTAGAAGGCTGAACTTATCGGCGAGTGCATGAACGTTCAGGTACGCGCTATCATAAGTTATCACAGTAACGTCTTTGATCTCCTTCTTTCCGCCCCCGAAAATCCCGACCTCCTCATCGGGAACATCAAGCATTGTGCATATTTTATCTTTCCATTGCTGGAGTAAATCTATTGTGGGAACTACTATGAGCGACTTCAACTTCAGTTCGTGAATTGCCCAGAGTGCAATGTAAGTTTTTCCAGCTCCAGTTGGTAAAACTATCACACCTCGCTTATCGTTAGCCAGCCAGGCGTTATACGCTTCCTTTTGAAATGGTCTTAATTCAAAAAGAGGGGATGTTTCGAACGATATTTTCTGTTCGGTTTCAAAGGTGATGATGGGCTTGATGCCGTACTTCTCGAAAACTTTCACTATTTGACTTAAGTACATAGGCTTTGCCCGGAAGAGTTTGTCCTGTCGATCCCAGACAACAAGATTCTCGGCTTCAGGAGGTACCGTTGAAATTCCGTCTATGACAAGATCGGACCCCTTAAGGGAGATTACCGCCGCTGGCTTTTTCTCTCTAAGCAGATTTAATAAATCTGCGTTCAAACTTATGTTATGCTTGGAAAGAATCCTGATAATTTCACTTGGCTTTTTCTCAAGGCACTTTTCTAGGTTAAGACGGTAAATTCCTCTTTTTCTTGAGGTATCAAACCTAATGTAATCTGCGATGGTGAGAAGTTCCTCGAAGTCCTCTCTAGACATCCACTTTACGATCTCAAACCGTAGATTCGATAGTGAGATGGCTCTCATCGCCGACCTTTCCGTTGCGATCGATTATCAATGCGATATCTTCATGATCTTGTCACGTATTTGCTCATCGGAAACTTTCTTAAAGAGGGGTACTGGCTCTCTTATTACGTGGCCTGGCTTTATGTCTATCTTTCCTGCATCATCCCATTTTCCTCTTTCGATGTTTAGCAGTTCAAGAATGCGCGTCGCAGATCTGGGGATGAACGGCCATAAGAGGATCCCAAGACATTTCACCAAGTGTACTGCGACGAATAGTACTGTTCCCGCGGATCTCTTATCTTTCTTTATTAGCTTCCATGGTTCCTTTGCGTTCAGATACCTGTTTCCGTCTCTTGCAAGATCTAGTATTTTCTCTAGCGCCGCTTTTAGTTCATAGCGCTCCATAAGGGAACCAATTTCCTGAGGCGAGGATTTTATCTTCTCCAAGAGTTCTTTATCGAGATTATTAAACTCTCCGGGCTCTGGCACTTTTCCGTCGAAGTAACGGTAGATGAGCATCAAAACTCTGTGTATGAAGTTCCCCAAGTTATCTACAAGTTCGCTATTTATTTTGTCTCGGAATTCTTCCCAATTCCAGTCCGTATCCTCAATTGAGTAAGGTGTGATGAGCGTTAGGTAAAATCTTGCATAATCGGCAGGGAAGCTCTCCAGAAACTCCTCTACACCTATGTATATTCCTCTGCTTTTGGAGAACTTCTTCTTATGTAATGTCAAGAAACCTCTAGTTGGTATTGCCGATGGAAGGTTGAAATTCATTTTGGTTCCATAGAGCATCGCCGGCCAGAAGAGGTAATGATGATACACGATATCCTTCCCGATGTGGTGGATTATTTTAGTCTCGGGGTCTTTCCACCATCTTTCCCAGTTGTCATTGTGGTCCTTACACCATTTAACGGTCGCTGCAATGTATCCAATTGGGGCATCGAACCACACGTAAACTTTCTTCCTTTTACCGCTCTCTGTGATCGCATCGTCGAATGGCATGTCAAAGCCCCAATAGTCCTCCTCCCTCGTGATATCCCAATCCTTCAATCCCTCCTCTATCCAGTTCAGCACGTAATTCGTAACCTGAGGCTGGAATTCCTCATTGTTTTGAATCCATTCCTTTAAGAAGTCGGCAAAAGCCGAAAGTTTGAATATGAAGTGTTCACTTTCCTTTAATACTGGCATACTGCCACATATTGTGCATCTAGGATTCTTAAGATCGCCGGGTTCGAACGTCTTTCCGCAGCTATCACAATAATCGCTGTACTGATCCTTTGCTCCGCAGACGGGACATTCTCCCCTCACGTATCTATCGGGTAGGTACCTCTTACAGTTCTCACAGTAGTACTGCTTTACAGTCTTCTTGTATATATATCCGTTTTCTCTCAAAGCTTTAAGGAACATGTGAGTGAGTTCCTCGTTTTCAGGGCTATGAGTCCTATGGAAAACATCGAACTCTATGTCGAGTGCGCGGAAAAGCTTCTTATCCAACTCATGGTATTTAAGTACAAAGTTCTCGGGGTCCATACCAGCCTTCTCGGCTTCCACTTGAATAGGAGTTCCATGTTCGTCAGTTGCGCAGACGTAGAGAGTTTCAACTCCCTTAGCTTTATAGTATCTTGCAAGGATGTCTGCAGGCAGATAAGTGCTCTTCATATGCCCGAGGTGAGGTTCTCCGTTTGCATATATCAGCGCCGCGGTTATTAATACGCGCTTAAACGCTATCCCCTCCGGTTTTTTATAAAAAAACTTCACGGGGGATTTTAAAAGTTTAATTGCTCCGGTTTTCCACACATACTCTTCTTGGATGTGAAGATCTCATTTATTTATAATTTCTTTAGAGACGAAAATCTGTGTGATGCGCGCTTATGCATCATTTTGATGGAATTAATCGATAAGAAAGCGAGGAAGATCCGCTATAGACTCTACAATAATATCCGGTCTTATTTTGGAGTTTTCTAGATGCTCACGCTTAGTCACACCAGTTAATACCAAAACGGACGTACATCTGCAGATCTTTGCAACTGCTATGTCAGTATCCAGTCTATCTCCTACAATTATGGCGTCAGAGGGATTTGCATTCCAAATTTTCAAGGCTAATTTAACTATTGCGGGATTTGGTTTTCCAATGACGATGTCCGGTTTCCTGCCAGAACACGTACTCAGCGCCATAACCATAGACCCAGCGCCCGGTATTTCTCCTTTTGGTGTCGGCAACGTTGGATCCATGTTAGTAGCAATGAATTTAGCACCCCTTTTCAGAGCCTCCATGGCATACCTCAGTTTTCTATAATTAAAGCCTCGGTCGAGCCCTACCACAACGACCTCTACCTTCCCGGCAATGCAGTCCTTTTCAGAAGCAATACGGACACCTGCCTGTTTTAACTCGTTATAAAGACCCTTTTCCCCTATTACATAAGCATATACTCCCTCTCCAAAGTTTTCTCTTATATAGATCGACGCCGCGTATGCGCTTGTTATTATTTCCTTCTCAGAGGCCTCTATTCCGAATTTACGCATCTTTTTTACGTAATCTTTCCGCGTTTTCGTGGAATTGTTCGTGAGGAATACCACCTTCCTGTTAGCATCCCTAATTCTTCTAATGGCATCTGCGGCCCCCGGTATCGCTGTTTCTGCGCGCCATAACACTCCGTCGCAGTCCAATATTATGAGTTTCTTGTCCTTTAGCGTTGATGACAGTTTGATCACCATCCGAGTTTCGGCTGTTAACATCGATAGACAACGTTATATTTTCCTTTTCTAAAGATCTCGTTGATCACTTTTGGAGTAATGACGATCATTCATAATCACACAATTATAAGCCATCTGGGGGACAAGAGCATGTCAGTTGTGCTTGCGCTGGACAGATTAGATGTTGAGGTTGCACGAAGGAGGCTGAAGAGCGAGATTACGCGATTGAAGAAGGTTAAGGGAAGGCACTCGTCATTAACCACTGTATACATACCGGGTGACAAGAACTTTATGGATGTAATCTCGTTTCTGGAAAAGGAGTACGAGACCGCCAGCAACATCCAAGACAAGTCTAACAGGAAAATGGTGCAAGACAATCTTGCGAGCATGATCTTCGAGTTGCAGAGGCTAGGCGGTATTCCCAAAAACGGGTTAGCTATGTTCTTCGGGTTCCATGAGGTATCGCCCGGAAGGTTTGAGCAGATAAAGGAAATAATAATTCCTCCGCTTCCGATAAAGCAATTCATCTATGTTTGTGGCAAGGAGTTTGAGCTGCGCCCACTAGAAGAAATGACAACTCCGAAGAACGTAATAGCGGTAATTTTAATGGAGGCGGGCAATTACGCGATAGGACTGATTAGGGGGAAGGATGTAGAGGTTCTTAAGGAGGGGGACTATTATATCATTGGGAAGACAAGAAAAGGAGGCCAGAGTGCACGAAGATATGAAAGAATAAGAGAGGAGCAGGTACACAACTTCTATAAGCACCTAGCTAAGGAAATTAATGAGTTGCTCTTACCCATGCTCGATAACATTGATGCTATAGTCTTCGGCGGCAACACGATAAGGGTCGAGGAGTTTCTGGAGGAAGGACTCTTGGATTACAGATTACGGGAAAAAGTCGTAAATAAAATTATAAGTGTGCCGGAAATTTCGGCAGAGGGTCTGTACGTTGCGGTAAAGGATGTAGCGGAAATAATAAGAGACTCAGAACTTTATCGTGAAAAGAAAGTTTGGGAGGAGTTCAAAACCAAACTTGTTAAGGGAGACTCCGCGGTCGCCTATGGTCCGAACGACGTTATAGAATACCTGAAGCAGGGAAGAGTTGATGTTGTGATGGTATCGGAAGGCATTGATGATTCGTTAATGGATGAAATAATAGAACTTGCGCAATCAACAGGCGCACGCGTCGAGATCTTCGGTAAGAAGACGGAATGCGGCAGAGAACTCATGAGTTTCGGAGGTATTGCGGCGATATTGAGGTGGTAGAACGAAGGAGAATTGTTGTGGCGGAACTAGGCGAACTTCTTCTCTCTCTTCTTCTCATTAAGCACGTACAGGTACTGGCGTGCGTCCTCGAGGTTGGGAATTCTCCTTATGAGTCCCGCCTCGAGAAGCATCTTGAGGGCGTTTCTAACGGTCCTCGGGGAATATGTAGTCTCGTTTATTATGTCCTTGGACGTTACTACCTTCTTCTCCTTGATTATCCTATAAACCTCCCACGTTGAGGGAGGGAAGTTAAATTTCTTCTCATTCATCTCTCTCACCCTTTATCGTTTTCACAGAAAATAAAAATCAGTTTGTATATAAAGTTATCTGTTGAAATGAAGGTCAACATTTATAAAATATGATATGTGTAATATACAATAACCATGGAGGCATTGTGTTATGTCCAGTGACAACTTGGGAAAAAATGCTCTTGACATAGTTGTCATCAATGAGCCTGAGAAGATCAGGGCGGTAATGGACCCACTGCGTTGCCGCATCCTCAGTCTTCTGAGAAAGCGGGAGATGTCGATAAAAGAACTAACGGACGAGTTAAAAAAGATGTTGCCAAAGGAAGAAGCAGAAAAGGTAACGCCTCAGAAAGTAAATTACCATGTGAAGGCATTGGAGCGCCTAGGATTAATAACGGTCGCTTATGAGCGAAATGTTGAAGGGAGACCGCACATGATGGTAAAGTTCTACAAGCGATGTGCCTCTAAGATTCTAATAACGTATTCTCCTGACAATGATGAAGAGGACCAACAGGATTACTACACGCTTCTGGAAATGGCCCGACGAATGGGAATATTGATTCCGGATACCAGTGAGAAAGAGGGAGTCATGGATGTACTAATGAAGGGCCTATCGCTTTTAAAGGGAGCTTACAGGGACGTTCTGAGGTTCTTCGAACAAAATGGTTGTGCAAAGAATGATGCTTTTGAACCACTGAATGTCTATTTGCTGTTCTTTACGTTCTTACAGCTGTTAAAGAGAAAAGAATTTGGAGAACTTATCGAAAAGATTTCTAAACTGCTAAACTACGGCGAAAGGCCTCCTATTCTTTCTCCCTAAAAACAATGTATATCTTTTTTTCTTCCTCCTTAAACTCTATGTGAAGCCAAAAGGTGCCGCTACCCTGTGGCGGCACTAGAGATATTACACATGGATACGTCTTTTTGAAAATCCTCAGTCCCTCGCTTGAGTTCTCTAAAACAAAAAGTGTAGACTCATTCACCCTCACATTCACATTAGATGGTACATAAACCTCCGAGTCGTAGGGCCTCCCTGTCAGTAGAACATATTGTATTCCTTCATCTAGTCTTCTAAATAAGCCCTCGCCGCTACTATTACCAGCGCTTGTACCCTCATCTGTAATCAGGTTACTAAGAACCGAAATTGTACTTTTAAAAATAGGCATGCAGAGCATTGATACGAGCGATAAACTTATGATCATGAGGATAGCTTTTTCCACCGTCAGTTGCATTTTATCCCCAAAATACTTTTACTCGGATCGGTATTTAAGCCCCGAAGAAGTCGGGTGAACGCGTTGTCACTAATACGGCAAATAATCTCGAGCCTTGAGGATCGCATAGCAAGATGGATCAAGGAGAAGGGAATTGAGAAGAAAATAGATCTTCAGAGACCTCCGTTAATGAAATATGGGGATATTGCATGTCCAGTATTCAAAATTGCAAAATCGATTGGTGCAAATCCCGTATATCTTGCAGAAGAATTGGCTGAGTATTTAAGGAAGGAAAAATTCGATTTTGTGGAGAAAATAGAGGTATACGGCGGATACGTTAACATATTTCTCGACAGGGAGAAGGTGACTGCAAAAGTGTTGTCCGAAGTTTTAACGAAGGACCAATTATATGGCTGTATGGAGCAAAAACTCGACGAACTGATAATAGTTGAGCACACCTCCACGAACCCCAACGCTCCCATACATATTGGAAACCTTAGAAACTCTCTGCTGGGAGACGCATTTGCTAATATCCTCTCGGCATTGGGCTATCGCGTAAGGAGGCATTTTTATGTAAATGACATGGGACGCCAAGTGATCATGACTGCAATAGGGTACTTCTTACTTAAGGAACGAAATGTGAAGTCTGCCCTTAAACATGACCTCTGGACCGGAATCATATACGCAATCATGAACAATTTCATCTCTGCGGAGGAATTTAAGGAAAAAATATGGAAGATACGCCCCGATCTTAAGGAACTATCGCAAACAAAGTACCAAATATCTGACGATGAAGAGAAAGTATTTAACGAGGTATTGGAGCGCGAACACAAGAGAGTCGAAGACATACTGGGAGAAGATGTTGAATCACTTAAGAGAACCCTTAAAGACATCGTTGAAGTATCGCGTGACCTGAAGAAGCGGTTCCCTGAAATATTTAATATCCTGCTCGAAGAGGCATCGAAAATAGAATCGCTATCGAAGTACCTAGAAGAGCAAATCAGAGCCTACGAGCGAGGAGAGAATCCCATTAAGATGGTCGTTAGGGATATGTGCTCTAACGTTATTAAGGAGGTCAAGAAGACTCTATCACGATACGGCATATACTTTGACTCCTTTGACTGGGAGTCTGACCTTGCCTGGTCGGGCTTCGTCGAGGAAATCCTGAAAAAACTCGAAGAATCAGGCTTCGTCATTTCTAAGAAGTCTAATGGAGGAGAGGTAAAGATTCTCGACATAGAGGGATATCTTAGGAGCAGGAATTTAAAAAGCAAGCTGGGAATAAAGGAGGAATTCGAAGTCCCACCACTTGTACTTACGCGATCCGACGGGACTACTCTCTACACGACGCGTGATATAGCATACACGGTGTGGAAGTTTGACAAGATGGGGGCAAAGAAGGTCTATAACGTCATCGCGACCGAGCAGAATCTTCCTCAGCTTCAATTAAATGTTGCACTCAGAATCCTCGGATACGACGAATGGGCAGACAACCTGATACACTTCAAATATGAACTCGTACACCTGACGGGAATGAAAATGAGTGGCCGTCGAGCAAGGTATATAACGGCAGATGAGGTCCTCGATACAACCATAAATGAAGTTTTGAAGATCTTGGAAAAGTCAAACTACTCAGAGGAAGAAAAAAGAAAGATCGCCCAAAAAGTTGCAATCGGAGCAATAAAATTTGCACTTCTTAATGTTAGTCCGCTAAAGGTGGTCACATTTGACATCAAAAAGGCGCTGGACCTCAAAGAAAACACGGGCCCCTTCGTGCAATACAACTATGCAAGAATTTGCAGTATTCTCAGAAAGGCGGGAACTTATCGTCTAGATCCTTCCGCCGTTCAAGCGAAATGGATCACAGGCGACCTCGAGTGGGACCTCATAAGAAGGATAGACGAGTTCCCTGAGGTGCTGAAAAAGGTAGTACAGAATTTAAAACCCGAATTACTAACTAACTACCTGAATGAACTTGCAGTGGCCTTCAGCAAATTCTACGAAAAAGTACCTGTGTTACGGGCAGAAAACGACGACCAGAAGGTTGCGAGGCTCGCACTAGTAAAAGCCGTAGGGATCGTACTAAGAAATGGACTGAAGCTGCTGGGAATAGAAGCGCCAGAAAAAATGTAAATGGTTAGGAAAGTTGGCACATTTTTAGTAGCCAGTTCCATTCTTCATCCACTATCTTTTGTATCTCATCTACCAAATGTCGGTTCTCCGGCGTAAACAGATGCCTGAATCTTCCCTGACGTTTAAGATACTCCTCAACCGGCTTTTTCATCTTGGGATTCCTAGCTATACTCCGGCTCACACCAGTAAGTTTGTACTTCCCATTTTCCGCCTCCCACAACGGAAATACACATGTTTGAACTGCCAATCGCGCCATCTCAATTGTATACCTAGGATCAAATCTCCACCCACGTGGGCAAGGAGCAAGTATGTGGATAAATGCAGGTCCCTCTACCTCGAGCCCCCTCCTAACCTTCCTCATCAAATCAAGGGGATAAGCCGGGCTGGCCGTCGCAACGTATGGGATCCTATGCGCCACCATTATATGCGAAATGGGCTTTTTCAGCTCGAGTTTTCCAGGTATCACCTTACCAGCGGGCGAAGTCGTCGTTGACGCATACTTAGGGGTACCTCCGCTCCTCTGAATTCCCGTGTTCATATAAGCTTCGTTGTCATAGAGTACATAAAGAATGTCATGACCACGTTCAAAAGCGCCACTTATCGCCTGGAACCCTATGTCATATGTTGCACCATCTCCTCCAAACGCTATGACATCAACATGATCGTACTTAAGTTTCCCGGCGCGTTTCAATGCCTTTAACCCGGCCTCTATGCCACTCGCGGTAGATGCGACGTTTTCGAACGCAGAGTGAATCCATGGAACTCTCCATGCCGTATATGGAAATATCGTGGTTGCAACTTCTAAGCAACCGGTTGCGCACGCGACTATTGTAGGCCCCCTTGTGGCCTTCATCACAAGTCTTGCAACTATTGCGGCACCACATCCTGCGCATAACCTATGTCCTGGGGCCAGCAGGTCTCTCTTTCTTGCAAGATCCTTCAATGACAACTTCTCCCCCGACATAATCACTCCCTCAACCCTATAAATTTCAATAACACATCGACCCTTCCTTTCTCCTTTATCTTCTCAAGGTCGTCGAAAATCTGCATTATCAAGTCCGGTGGCATATCTCTTCCTCCCAGACCATAAACATAATTGCTAATTAGAGGTCGCCGCTCGAAGTCGTAGAATGCAGATCTTATCTCTAAAAACAATGGTCCACCCTGAGCACCAAAGCTTAAAGATCTGTCCAGAACACCTATCACTTCGACATGCTCCAACTCCTTGATTACCTCTTCATAGGGGAATGGCCTAAATGCACGAATCTTAAGAAGTCCTACCTTTCTTCCCTTTTCCCTTAACTTGTCCACCACTACCTTCGCAGTTCCCATGGTGCTTCCTAAACCGACAATCGCAACTTCCGCGCTCTCCAATTTGTACGGCTCCAAAAGGCCATACTCTCTGCCGCTGATCTTTCCATACTCCCTTCCAACATCGACAATTACCTTCTTTGCGTTCTTCATAGCCTCAACTTGCTGTCTTTTATGTTCAAAGTAGAAATCATAAAGATCGAGCGGGCCTATCGTTATTGGATTCTCGGGATCAAGAACGAACGGTACCTCCCTTCCCTCATGGCTTCTGACCTTTACAAATTTCCTTTCGCCAATGAATTCCTTAACATCCTCATCGGGCAATGTGTGAACATTCTCCAAAGTATGGCTCAGCACAAAACCGTCTAAACAGAACATTACCGGTAAAAGCACATCAGGATGCTCGGCTATCTTCCATGCTTGAATTGCCGCATCGTAGGCCTCCTGACTGTTCTCACAGTAGATCTGAATCCACCCGCTATCGCGGGCACCCATACTATCACTATGATCGCAGTGGATGTTTATCGGAGCACTCAGCGCTCGGTTCACTATAGCCATAACTATCGGTAACCGGCAACTTGCAGCTATATAAAGGGTTTCCCACATAAAAGCAAGACCCGCCGACGCCGTCGCCGTAAATGCTCTTGCACCAACTGCAGCAGCGCCTATACACGCACTCATTGCACTATGCTCACTCTCAACTGCTATATATTCAGTTTTTATCTCTCCGTTAGCGACATATTCGGAAATTCTTTCCACTATTATTGTCTGAGGGGTAATCGGATATGCCGCGACAACATCAGGCTCCACTTGCTTAATTGCATATGCTACGGCCTCGTCTCCCGTTAATCCCAAAACTTTTCCTCGCATACCCATTTTCATCACTCCTGAACCGATTCTAAAGCCCCCCTCGGACACTCATTCACACATATTAAACAGCCCTTACAATAGTCGTAATCTATTTCGATATCCCCCGTATCGAGCACCTTGATCGCCCCTTCGGGACAATAGAAATGACAGAGGTAGCATCTGTTGCATTTCTCCTTGTTAAGAACTGGTCTGAAAACTCTCCAGTCGCCGGTCTTGTACTCCTCACTCGGTTTAAATGCAACTCCGCCGATCGGAATGTCACGCCAGCCCGGAAGACGTTCCGTCATTCGGAAACTACCTCCTCATACGCCTTTTTTATAAGTTCCACATTTTTCTCGACAATACTCTCTTCAAACGTTTCCTTTATTACGTCTAATACCGACCGAAGTGAAACTATCTGTGTGGCCCTGACCGCCGCACCAACCATGGCAGTATTCGTAATCCCCCTTCCCAATATGCGCACTGCAAGACTTGTTGCATCAATAGACCATATCTTCCCATCTGTAACCTTCAACTTCTCGCGTATCTCCTTTGGTTTATCCTTAGAATTGACTACGAGTATAGAACTGGGCTTCATACCCCTCAATACTTGAGATCCTAAAAGTGTCGGATCTAAAACTACAATGACGTCGGGATTGTAAATTCCACAGTGAAGATTGATAGGCTCGTCGCTTATGCGCGTATACGCCTCTATCGGCGCGCCCATTCTTTCAGGGCCAAATGTTGGAAAACTCTGCACATATTTTCCTTCCTTTAATGCAGCAAGTGCGAGAATTTGGGATGCAGTCCATGCTCCCTGACCGCCACGTCCGTGAAACCTTATTTCCAGCAAGTGTGCCATATGTCAACACTCCCAAAACTTTCTTACTAATACTATCCTTTTAGAGGTTTGGTAATTTCCTTTCCGCGAAACTATATATGATTTCTAAATAAAACAAGTTATGGAGATGGAACAAATGGGCAAAATAAATATTATAGTAACTGGACCACCACGAAGCGGAAAAAGCACCTTAATCTCAAAAATAATTGAAGAACTTCACAAAAAAGGGCTTAAAACAGGAGGAATATCAACACCCGAAGTGAAAGAACGAGGAGTGAGGATAGGATTCAAGATAATAGACATAGCATCGGGAAATGAAGCATGGATGGCGCATGTTAACATAAAGAGCCCCTATCGGGTATCAAAATACGGAGTTGACCTGAATGCTATCGAAAGCGTGGGTGTTAATGCCATACTAAATGCGATAGAATCCGCCGACGTAATCATAATAGATGAAATAGGAAAGATGGAACTATTCTCAAAAGAATTCCAAAATGCGGTGTCCAGAGCACTTGATTCCAGCAAGCTAGTGATCGGAACCATGGGATTAAAAATCAAACACCCCTTCATAGAGTTTATCAAAAAGAGAAAAGATGTTCTGATATACTACTTGGAAAGAGGTCGATTGAATCAGGTGTATACCGAAATAAGGAAAAAAGTGTTTGAAGCGCTAAACGTGGTATGAGGTATCCTCGCCACTCCTCTCTTCCTCTCCGGTGACGAGCTTCCTACCGCAATATGGACAATAACGTGCACCCGGCGCCAATCTCATCCCACAGTACGGGCAATAATTGAAGTATTGAACCGGTGGTGCTGGAACTGTAGGCGGATAGTAATAAGGAACTCTAGGCGGCAATCTTGCCAGCAGTTTCTTTCTCCGATAGATTACGAATACCGCTACCAGCGCTACTGCAACAATCCCCACCATCATCAGTGCCATGTGGATGAATTCTCGAGGTACGACCTCCACTAACATCACTATGTAGTTCGTGTCTCCGTCCACATCTCTCGAAGCTAATATCAGTGCATATGCTCCTTTGAGCTCTATACTTATCTTTCTCTCCTCATAAATTCCCATGAGCAACGGAATCTCGATCTTGCCATCCTTAGGAACTCTCAGAGGGTTAGGATATTTTGCTGCATAGAGAGGCAGCTCGAAGACTATTAGAATATCGAGATCAATAAGAATTGCGAATTGCTCTAATTCCGATTTCGTGTCCTGTAAATCCTCAGAAGATATTGAAAATGACGCTGATGCTCCCCAAACGAGTTTGTACATGGAACCTTGCTGCACGACCTCTCCGGCAAATTGGCACTTTGATATCTTAGGAATTGTGTTAAACACGAATATATCCTTTTCGAGTGGAATCGCATAACTGATGTGATTTTCCGTTAGGTTAAATACCAGGATGCTTTTGTATAAATCTGAAAAGTCCTCCGATGAGAATATTACGTTTTCGGAGGTATAAATACCATTTTTCATCGGTAGGTCAACGAATTTCGTGGTCAAGTTTCTTTTCGACAACGTTGACATTGTCAGAACGGACTCCATCAATATATGGACGTTTTGTATCTCCGCTTGGACATAATTGCTGGTAACATTTACCCTAAACTGCAAAGCTTGGTAACCCTTACAAACATTCAGTGGGAATTGTACGAATTCGCTCCATAATGGAAGTTTCTCCTCCTCAGGCAAACTCTTAAGATCCACCACCTCGATATCTACCGAAAAGTCGTTAGGCGAAGGAACATAAGGTATTGTTAGAAAACCCCCCTCGCCAACCGAATTATTCAAGTACACTTGAATAATGTGAGCAACCTCTGATGTGTTAACCTCAATGGTCACATACCCTGGAACGTGCACAACCTTTTTCTCTTCATCAATTTTAACTGTTACATTCATGCTTGAAGTGGAGTACAGCCCTATCGTCACATTTACGCTTTTAGAACCGCCAGTTTCAATTATAACGTCTTCAGGACATACAACAACCTTATTGTTGTCTATTCCGCTTAGTATCCAGTTTATGGTATTATTAAGGAGTAAGAGGTGATCTCCCTCAAGTATCAGATCATCGTAAAACAGCCTCTCAGAACCAATAGCAAAAATCTTTCCGCTCCCATCGCTTTCAAAAACAGCAAGAACACACGAATTACCTATGAATCCCAAGGGTCTAGCTCCCATTGTCGTATCCACAGCAAGCGCAACGCCAGTTAGCCACAGCACCTTCTGGCTATCAACGTTCTTTGTAATGGGGTGGGTTCTATCCAATTTCTCTAACGTCAAAATTCCGGTTATGCTTTTTAAAATGCCAAGATCTCGAGATAGTTCAATGTTTTCCTTCGTAAACGATAGTCCAAATTCTTTCAAAACTTCGGAGACAGCATCAGCATCAAAGCCGGGATAAAAGCTACCTAAAACTATCAATGTACCACCATTTTTGACAAACTCTCTAATTGCGGAGATCTCTTCGGTTAAAAACTCAATCTCGACATCTGTAAGTATCAGTATGTCGTAATTTCTCAAAATGTCATATGTCAGGAGATTCTGCCATACATCAACATCTATAGAATTATTTGCAAAAAGCTCCGCAAATTTGTAGAAATTGTGATGAGGAGAGTCGTCTGCATCAATATTATGCAATTTATCAAATAACGCCTTTGCTCTCGGGAATTTAACCACAAAGCTTATTGTAACGTTATCGAGGGGCTTTCCATTTGTATCTTTAAAGATCATATATCCATGATACTTTCCGGCACTCGCGTTTAGCGGAATTTTCATCCGAATGGTCATTGCGTATACTCCGGAGACGTTACTTATCGTCGCTGGCACCTCAAAGAACTGTCTAAGTGTAGAATTGACAAGTTCCACGGAAATCGTATCGAATTTTTGAGGCGTTATTAAAATCAACGTCAAATTATATTCATCTCCCGGAAACATGAAAATCTGTGGTTTTTGTGGAAGTTTATTGGGGCAAACCTCCAAATATGCTCCAGAGCTGTTAAGAATATTTCCTATGTTTTTTTCTAAGAATTCACATGCCGCGCTGACATTAATTAGACCTGCACCGTAACCGTTGAACTCATAACCCGGTAGATTTCTTCGTGCGGTAACCATTAGTGCGTATCTCACCAAATATGGAAGAAGATGCTTTACCTCCGGACGCTGTAAATCAACGTGCAATTTATCTCTTAAATATTGGAGAATAATTGCGCATGCGCCCGAAACCACTGGTGTTGCCATGCTTGTACCGCTTAATGCAACATACCACTCGTTAATCAACTGTTTTGCGTTTAACTTCTTGAACGCCCCCTCTAGGTGGCTTCCTCGCGCTAAGGGTCCGATGACCAAATAGCCGGGTGCAACAACATCCGGTTCGGCAGACCAGTTTGCACTGAATCCTTTACTGCTAAAATCTGTTAGGCGGCCATTCCAGTCAACGGCTCCGACGGTTATAACTAATGGATCTCCTCCGGGATAAGATACTGAATTGTAAAACGGTCCCTCATTTCCAGCAGCGGCGACTACAATTATTCCATTATTAACAAGTTTTCTAATAACCTCAGCTAACGCCCTCTCATACGTTGGAGCACCTAGACTTAGGTTTACGATCACGTTTTTATTTTCATTCATAGCTTTTTCGTATACCACTTCAAGGGCCTTAATGAGGGCCCAGAGGGTTCCTTGACCGTATCTGCTTAAGCACTTGATGTTCCAAATTTGTGCGCCCGGCGCCACACCCATGTACTTTTTATTCGACGCGTAGCCGGTACCTGCTGCTATTCCGGCAACGTGAGTCCCATGACCAAAATAGTCTCGTTCTGATTCATTATAATTCTCCGGAAAACCGTAAGTTTCGTTTACAAGCGAAATTTCGTATTTTACCTTGCCGCGCAAATCCGGATGAGCATCATAAATACCAGTGTCAATCACGGCTATTACTATCCCGGATCCATTAATACCCTCCTCTATAAGATCCTCTGCTGATACAAATCTAGGCAAGGACTGATTCAAAATTTTACTTAAATATGACTGCGAAACATAATCAAACAATGGATCGGTGATTGCCTTGAAAATCCTATTGCGGCTATAGCACTTAACAACATGCGACCTTATGAGCAGATACAGACTTCTGGCATCCCCTTCTATTAATGCAACTCTAAGTGATTTAGAGGAGTCCAATACCTTTACGTTTAACCTTCTGCACATGCTCGTTAAGGCATTTAAATCGTCATAACAGACAATTAACTGAACTCTTCCATCAATTTTGCCATTAAGGCCAAATAAGTTAACTAATGCATTGAGATCTTTAATCCGGTTGGCAGGGGTCGTTACGTGTGAATTCAATGGGGATAGAGAGAGCGGAAACAACATCAGAAATATTAGAAAAATTGCTGTTGATGCCCTAGGATGATGATTGTCATTTCTTATACATTTGTTGTTCATGAAACCACCAATTTCGTGTTATGTTCGTCCTCCTGATACCCTCACCAATTTTCCATTTTTCAACTCAAAAACCTTGTCCGTGGAGGACGCTAAAGCCCTGTTATGAGTTGCTAGAATAATCGTAGTTCGACGCTTTCTATTTATTTCTCTCAATAACCATATTACTTCCTTCTCAGATTGTGGATCAAGTGCCGCTGTGGGCTCGTCCGCAAATATGACTACAGGGTTCGTTATTAACGCCCTCGCTATTGCTATTTTCTGTTTCTCACCGCCTGACAATTCATCTGGATAGTGATTGACACGATGTGTCATTCCCACAAGTTCGAGGACCTTTAAAGCTCTTGTCCTTATTTCCCTGTCCGATAGTTTGGTTGGATATAAAGGAGATTCGACGTTTTCAAGCGCTGTAAACTCGGGAATGAGGTTGAAATGCTGGAAAACAAACCCCATATTCTCTCTTCGAAGATCGGCTAACTCCTCCTCGCTCATCCTTGTCATGTCCTCCCCCTCAAAGTAGACTTTACCGCTATCGGGTTTGTCAAGTCCGCTGAGGATATTAATGAGAGTGGTCTTCCCACTCCCGGTTGCCCCAACTATCACCACAAAATCCCCTAACCCTATCGAAAGGTTCACTTTGTCGAGTACTGTAATCTCTCGCCCCTCTTTTTCATATCTCTTCACAACATCTCGTACCTCAAATAGTGGCTCTGACAATAGTCTCACCTCTCTATCAGCCGCAATGCGTCTACTGGTTTAACCTTAGTTATGCTACGCTGATATAGGTATCCACCTGGGACCTGTGTACTCACCATTATAACAACAAATGAAATCAGCACTGTGTATACGGATAACGGTACGTAGATTTGTGCGGTGAACAACCTGTAGATCGCTAGTGCCAGAAGACCGAAGAAGAACCCGAGAATCGTGACAAATAGGAGTTCCGCTAGTGTTAATAGCCTCAGGTTCCCTGTACTCCACCCAAGAGATCTTAAAATTGCCAGACTTCTTTTTCTTAACCTAATATCCAAGTAAGAGAAGAGTGCTCCGACAATTAAGCACCCAAATACCGAAAACGCGAATAAAACTATCATTGGCGAAAACAGCCTATAGTTATCATTTGCACTAGCATAAATTACCTCGAAGTCCTTATATTCGTTCTTCAGTAGTATTCCGACTCTCTCAACGTTGTCCCACCCGCTAAACAGCCACCCCTCAACTATCACTATATACCCGAACACATACTTTTGAAGGCCATATTTCTCACAAATGCGCTTCACGTCACTCTCATGCGCAATTATCCAGTTCATTCCCCCATTAGGCAGTTTATCCTCAGAAAGCATCCCAACTACGTGAAAGCTATATTTTCCTATTTTCAGAATACTGGATGGCCTTAACGATACCGTAGCGTTTTTACTGATATTCAAGACGTTAGCTGAAGACAGCATAATTTCCCCCTCCCTCGCTATGTAGTCTCCCTCTCTCAGTGATGAAGGGGAAAGGTCGAAACTCTCAGAAAGTACGTAACACCACTTGTTGTCGGGATTTACGGCTACCATTATTGCATTTACGCCCAGATCTTCGAGTTCGCTCAAATTCACAAACCATACGGCTACGACTTTCTCGACATCATCGTATCTTGCAAGTTTTTCTTCCAAATTTTCATCGTAACTCACATAAGTAAATCCCTTGGGCCTTAGAATGATGCCCTTTGATTGTACTAAAAGAGTTGTCGAATGAGCGTCCCAGACAAAATTCAAGGAAAATAACATTAACCCCGAGATGAATGTAAACAGGATCACAAACACAATAGCTCTTCGCTTTGCTCTTGTTATGATGCGGATTCCCGTTAGTAAAATTCTGCGTCGCACGTCCCACTCCCTCATACTTGTTATATCAACTAACTTTGGGGTTATGTCTCATCAAGGCACTTTATAAGTAAAAGTCTTTTGGGTTCTCGCCACATAATATGGATCTAACCACTTCTCTCTATCGCTATTAACCCTATGAGCGCCAAAAAGCACGCTGCAATGGTATACCCATAGGCATTCTTAATGATATCAGTCTCTAACGGCAAATACATGTACTCATATATCAGTACTCCGATAGTTATGCTAAGAAAGAATCCTCCTAACGCTAGAAGCTCAGTCTCACGAGGCTTTGCTCCCCCGAGAGCAACGCCTGCTATGAACGTTGTGACGAAGGGTGCTACAAACCAGACCCAGTACTGAAAACCCGTGATTATACAAGCAAAGGAAAGGAGCACAACTCCAAACCCGAATATCAATCCTCCGAATAACGCTGCAATTCCGCGCGTCATGACATTCACCCGTGCGGTAGTCACTTCTTATGTGAGCCTCCTCTTATTAAAAGTTGTATGTTCTCCTTAAAGGGTGGCTTCACGAGCCCTTTTTCGGTTATAAACAAAGTTACGTACTCGTGAGGCGTTACATCGAAAACGGGATTATGCGCCCGTGAGCCAAAGGGCGCTATCCGGACTCGGCGCCATGCTCCCTCATCATCCAATCCCCACACGTAAAATATCTCATCCTCACTTCTTTCTTCTATTGGTATATTGTCACCGTTGGGACAGTTTAAATCGAATGTTTCGAGAGGAGCTGCAACATAAAAGTTAACGTTATTTGTTTTTGCAAGTATTGCCAAGGAGTACGTGCCTATCTTATTAGCTACATCGCCATTTGCTGCTATTCTGTCCGCACCAACAAATACGCTTCTTATGAACCCTTTTCTCATAAAATATCCTGCCGCGCCATCTGATATTATGTAATGTTCTATTCCCTCCATTTCAAGTTCCCATGCAGTCAGTCTCGCGCCCTGGAGCCAAGGTCTCGTTTCATCGACAAGAACCTTTATTTCTTTACCCTGATAATGCGCCATACGTATGGGCGCCAATGCGGTTCCCCAATCAACAAAAGCCAATGCCCCAGCATTGCAATGCGTGAGTACAGTATCCCCATCGTTTATGAGTTCGGCTCCAAATTCTCCAATTTTCCTACATATTTCTACACTTTCCTCTGCAATTCTCTGCGCCTCGTCATACGCGACATCTTTCGCCTCATCTACATTTCCACACTTTCTAACAGCACTCAAGACCCTATTTATATTGTAGAAGAGACTAACGGCTGTTGGCCTTGATGCGCGGACAACATCTAGCCTATTGTTCAACTCCTTCATGAATTCTTCAAAATTTGAAGTTCTTATCGTATTGGCTGCTTGTGCAACTGCAAATGCCGCGACAACACCTATCGCACCAGCACCTCTGACTATCATCTCCTTTATCGCGAACGCTGTGGTCTTGTGATCAGGACTTTCGAAAATTTCGAACCTGTGGGGAAGTTTCCTCTGATCTATCATTTTAACAACTCTGTTTTCCTCCATCCACACGGTTCTTATTTCCATCTCATTTCCATCGATTTTCACACGCACATGCATCACCCTTGTCCCCGCTCAGCTACCCCAGGGTTCTCGTCACCCATCCTTTGAGGTGACTCACATCATCGCGGGGCTAGTTATTAACTGTGTTACATGGACCTATTAAGGAGAGTGGCAATAACAAATGATATGTTACTAAGGGCGTATGACACGAGCTGGTGAAGTAGAGTTACCCTCAGGTTTACTTTGTAAAGTTTTGCTTATCGAAGGTTTTATGTTTTCAGAAGGCATGTGTTATCTAGTGCACGCAAAAGGTGTAATTTATGGGTTGGTACCTAAGGAGACGTATATACACATTCTCGGAAGGAAAGGCATTCCACGCAATGATTAATGAAAATACATCTCTAATGGTGATGAAACGATCCTCTAAAACGATTTTCATCCTAAAAAAGGATCTCCTCAAGTACAAGTTCGATGTTTTCGCAACCGAAGCCCCTATAGTCAATCTGATGGGGGGAGAAGAGCCCTGGGAAAGCATGATCATAAGTTCAGAAGTTCTTGAGAAGGAAATATTTCCTATAAGCGATAACCTCGTCGAACTCACAAACCACAAGGGTATCCAACTCAAGTTCATAAGGCTCTGCATAGGCGCGAATATGAGGGACTTCGTAACAATTGACGAAAGCGACCTCGTTGATCAGGGTGTAAGCCCAACATTAGAGGGTCTTAAAGAATTCTTCGTATCGCATAAAGATATGATAGTTGGGCTAACAGTGAGAAGGTACGATGGCAGACAGGGAAACTTAATATTCCTCGAGGCAGAAGCAAAATTTCCAGTGAAGGAAATTTCAACATTCAAGGTGTTAATACTCTCGAGCCTCGCTCAGCGTGGAATATACTCGATGAAGCACCATGTGCCGTTCGGCGTCCACGCCTATGTGATCATCGACTGCACAGAGATAACCGGATTAGTGATAAAACTTTTGTCAAAACTCGGAGTTGACTGGAGCACCTTGATATTGAGAAGGTCACAAGCAATAGGCGATTGGATCAAAGTGGAATGTACACTCAATAAAAATAATTTGAGAAGCTTTCTCCATCGCAAGTACACGAGCCTCACTGATATCGATATAAAGGAAATTGTACGCTTTGCCACTAAAAACGGGGGATCAATCGAAGCAGCATTAATAATGGCGGAAATAATCAATAGGCAGAGAAGAAGGGAGTATAGTCGCGGAGAGTTGCTGGTAGACAGAAGAGTACTCGTGGATATAGCTGCAGCTGCAAGTTTAGCCGCGGATCTCTGCGGAGTTGAAGAAGTAGACACATCAATATGGCAAGTAGATCAAGAAGAAGTTGAGAGAAGAAAGAAAGAATTCCTAAGAGATTTTGGAAGGCTTCTTGGCCTTGAAGCTGAACAATGACTTCGCCTGTTCTCAATAAAGTTTTCTTATATCAAACTTTAATTGTATCTCTCTCGCAGCCCTCCTTAGCAAACTCATAATCCTCGAAATCAAAGTCTCGCCGTACCTTGTTAGGAATATCGTAACCTGACCCCATTGGGGAAAGAACACAACGACGAATAAGAACTTCTCTCCATTCCCGATGTAAAACTCATATCCGTGCCTTCTGTACTTAAATCCGAGATCTCGCACTCCATGTTCGAAGGCGTCCATTATCGATCTCATAAGGTGACTCCTCATCGTCAATAAGTAACTTGTTCTCTAATTCTATCCTTCCAATCAGCAAGCTTTTCTATGAGAGAGTTTATACTTCCATGGCCACTCCTCCAAGCCTTAATTTCACGTCCAATTTCGTATCTTATCCTACCGCCGAAAGTCTTGAGCCTAGACTCGAGAATCTCGGATAATACCTCAAGCATCATTGCAATATCCGCTGGATTCTGATTTGTCTGCACAATCTTTGCAATCTCATTCAATATGTCGACAGTTCTCATGTCCCTCCATTTCTCGCTCAATTCGTTTCGAGATAAGGTGACGGCTGATGGCCTCATAGGAGGCGGAGGGGGCGATGGAGGAGCCATAGGAGGGGTTTTTGGTTCCTCCATAACTTTAGTTATAGTCGTGGGAGGAGCTACCTGAACTTCTACTCCCTTGGTCATGTATGGTAGAAACACACTACGTCCTTCCACTTTTACGCATCCCATTGACATTAATTCTTTTAAATGGTCTAAAAGGGAATCTTCATTCAGTTTTAACGACGAAGCAAGTTGATCGATGGACTTTGAACCCTCAGAGAGTAATAAAAGAACCTTCACTTTGACATTTTCTGAATTTAAAAGCCTCTCCTCTAGGGTCTTTCTCACATTCTTGTCGCCAGTTAGGTATCTCGCAACCAGCAACATTAACTCCTCGACATCTCCTTTTGCTTTTTCGGAGGGGGCCTCTGAAGAAACAACTTGGCCTCTTTCCGAACCCAATTCAACAACTTCTGGTATCTTTTCAGAAAGTATCCGTTTAAGACTCGCCTGCATGCGTAATTTTGCAATCTCTCTTTCCAAGCTTTTTACTTTTTCTTCAAGTTTTTCTCTCTCCTCCTCTAAAAGCTTTATTTTATTATTTGTCTCCTCGAGTCTCTGCTTTAACTTTGAGATCTCTAATTTCTGTTCCTCTATTATCCTATTTTTCTCCTCTAGTAGACGCTTCACCTTTTGTAAGAGAGAAGCGCTGGTGCTCATCTCAATCACTCACTCCTTAAAAGATGTAGCTTCTTAAATAATTTTTCGCAGGAACTTGTCAGGGCGTAATTTCTTAACTCCTTAATATCGACCCATCTTGCATCATCTGCATCTGTGGACGGTGATAATTCCCCACCTTTATAGTCGGCGAGGAAGTCTATTATGACATAATGATACTTCACGTTGCCATCCTTATCGCGTATAATAACATCTATGGCATCGATAACTTCTCTCGGCTCTATAAAAATTCCCGTTTCCTCAAATATCTCGCGCCTCACGGCATCCCTTAATGTCTCACCGAGTTCAACAACCCCGCCCGGAACACTCCACTTCCCCTTTCCCGGATCGTATTTCCTCTTTATCAGTAGGACCTTGTTATCTTTAAACACTACAGCTGCAACGCTCACTATGGGCATTCTCGGGTACTCGCGCCTCTCGGTCATTGGTAGTACCCTAACAGTAATTTTCACCGTAAACCTACATCTAGAACGCTTTAAAAGTTTAGATGGCGTTCATAACCTACAATCCCCCTCGTTAGTATTGAAATCCCAAAACCTCTGATGAAATCTCTACAGAATCGCTGGAGAACGCATAATTAGATGTTGAAAATCACACTAAGACCCACACTTATATGAACATTTGTTACAATCTTATGTAATTATGTAGTTTGAGGAATCAAGTGGGGTGTGTTGAGATATTCAAGGTTACTGTACGTGGAACTGATTTAAAATTCTCAGCGGCGCACTTCCTAATAGGGGAAAACGTGAAAGAGGGAATACACGGCCACAATTATGAGGTCGAGGTCTCAGTATGGGGGGCATTAAACGCTGATTACATGGTTGTAGATTTTAGGAAACTAAGGGATCTCGTTAAAGAGATTTGCAAATCCATCGATCATAAGGTAATAATCCCAAAAAATAATGGCTGTCTGAAAGTAAGTACAAATGGCGATAAGGTCGAGGTGAGGACAGAAACTTCCACATATGTCTTTCCGAGGGACGACGTGGCGTTTCTCCCAATAGAGGCGAGCACCGCCGAACTTCTTGCAAAATACTTATGCGACAAAATAATCGAGAATCTGCTGGAACATCATGACAACATCTATGGAGTTGAGGTCAAAATATACGAGCATGCCGGTAGCTGTGCAACATATACACGGAAAATCCGTGGTGAGTAAGCTGGGGCGTGGAGTTTACACTTTAGTTATCAGGGTTAAACGTCAATTAAGGAAGAAAATAGGAAAATTTGGCGAGTATGTATTCCCACCAGGCCTGTACGTCTACATCGGATCTGCAATGGGGGAGGGGTCTACAAGTCTAGAAAACCGGTTAAAAAGACATTTTTCGAGAAATAAGAGGTTAAAATGGCATATAGACTACTTATTGTGCGATCCGAGCGTTGAACTTGTAGGAGCAATCTATGCGTTATCGGAGCGAAGACTGGAATGCGAATTATCAAAAACAATTGCACAACATCCCGCATCGAGAGTTATTGTCAGGGGATTTGGCTCGTCGGATTGTACAAGCGGATGCCCCTCTCATTTGTATAAAATCGAATTGGAGATACACGATCTCCTTAAGATGTTATTTAAGTGTTTCACAAGTGTCGATGTAGAGCCTCATTGGATTGGCGCTAAAAACCATAAAACCTTCGTAAAGGAGTGAAACAAATTTATATCACAAATACGTGTTCATCTCTCTACTCAAGAACTTCAGGATCGGTGCTGGATTTTGAATAGGGTTTACATAATAGGCGTCGGAATGACAAGAGTCGGAAGACATTATGATAAAACGCTAAAGGTCTTAATATCCGATGCGGCTCTTGAAGCACTGAAGGACGCGGGCTTCCCAAAAATAGATGCGATTTATTTCTCAAACGCGTACGCGGGAATCGTGGATCATCAGGAAAACATAGCACCTCTCATCGCGGACAGCCTGGGTTGTCACGGGATTCCTGCGGTGAGAATAGAATGCTCATGTAGTAGTGGAGGAGTTGCAGTTCATGAGGGCTTTAAGGCCATAGCATCCGGAATACACGACGTAGTTCTGGTCATCGGTGCAGAAAAACTTTCAGATCTCGATCAATGTAGCACGACTAGTACTCTGACATCGAGTGAAGATGTAAGCTACGAAAGCTTCCAAGGTCTCACGATACCCGGAGCATATGCACTAATGACCCGCCAATACATGCAAACATTCCAAGTATCGGAGGAAGATCTTGCAATATGGCCCGTGCTCATGCATGAACACGCGTACCATAATCCCTATGCACAAATAAGGCGTAGAATTACCGTTAGAGACGTAATCGAGAGCAATCCGGTTGCAGACCCGATAAAATTATTAGATTGCTTCTCGGCCGGTGATGGCGCCGCCGCTATAGTAATGGCAAGTGAAAAAATAGCCAAGGGGGTACGCGACAGGGCAGTTGAAGTAATAGGGATAGGAGCCGCAACTTCTGCTCTACATATGCATGAGAGGCCGGATCTCACGCGCCTTCAAGGAACCGTGGATGCAGCAAGGCAGGCGTACACGATGGCAAAGTTGACACCTAAGGACATCCAAGTTATAGAGCTACATGATGCATTCACCATCACTGGTATAATCTCCCTCGAAGATCTGGGGATCGTCGGGAAAGGGGAGGGTGTGAAGTTTGTTGCCGAGGGTATGACATCGAAGGACGGAAAAGTGCCGACAAATTTGAGCGGTGGGCTCAAGGCGCGCGGTCACCCGGTCGGTGCAACTGGGATTTATCAAACCGCAGAGGTCGCTCTACAACTCAGGGGAGAATTTCCGGGATTACAAGCACAAAATGACCCAGAGGTGGGTCTCGTACATAATGTTAGCGGAACTGGTGCTCTCACAACAGTCACCATTTTAAGGAAACAGTAGAATCACCATACTGATACGAATCACCAACAACACAGCGGAAGTGGTAGGTTGTCCGAGGAGAAGTTCTTACTCTATCTTAGGAAATGGATTGAGCATAACGTCGAACATAACAGAAAACACCTGGAGGAACTCAGAAAACTTCTGCAAAGAGTGAGAGAACATAACCTCAGAGAAGTGGAAGCGGAGTTGAGCGCAAGTGAGATGTTCATGGAAAAAGTTATTAAAAGCTTGGAAGAGGCGCTAAAGAGGCTAACAAGAGAACGGAGTGAAGTCGTCACCGCACATGAAGAACAAATGCTCGATCTGGAAGTTGAGATCGATATTCTTGAAATAAACAGAAGACTCGCAGATGAGAATAGACGAATATTTGACGAACATGGTATAAAGGTTATAGATGTGAGAGGTGCCATTGGTAGTGGGAAAACATCACTAATAGAGGCAATTATTGATAAGTTGAAGGGGAAATGTCGAATAGGCGTGATAGCGGGTGATGTGACAACTACAATAGATGCCGATAGAATAAGGCGTCATGGCGTGGACAGTATATGTGTAAATACGGGAAAGGAATGCCATTTGGATGCTCTACTGATAAGAAAGGCAATATCTAAAATGAATCTGCCAAATTACGATGTGATATTCATAGAAAACGTTGGAAATCTGATATGTCCGGCCGATTACCCCCTAGGGGCTCACCTGCACGTTGTTGTGGTCAGCGTGACCGAAGGATCAGATATGATCCTCAAGCACCCTCTGATATTCAAAGATGCAGATGTGATAGTGATTAATAAGACGGATCTCGCGGAAGAAATGAATGTGGATGTAAATAAACTCGTAAAGGACGCAAGAAGAGCAAACCCCAAGGCGAAAATAGTAACTACAAGTGTAAAGACTGGAAGAGGAATAGAGGAATTGATAAAGGCACTTGGCTTGTCTTAATCCGATATCTTCGCTATCGGTGGTAACTGCCGTTTGTGTTCACTGCTCTCAATCATACGTTTTACGTGAAGCACTCGTTCTAACGGTATTGATAGATCTTCCGCAACCTCTTCGGGACTCATGCCTAAATCGACAAGACCATGCAATATTAGATCTAGTAAATCATACGTTATCCCAAGTTCACCCTCATCGGTCTGTCCCGCCCATAAACCAGCCGTTGGCACCTTCTTTATTATTCTCTCCGGTATACCAAGGTACCGCGCCAGCTGCCTCACCTGAGTTTTGTATAGATCGCCTATCGGCAGAAAATCCACTCCCCCGTCTCCATACTTGGTGAAATATCCGACTAAAAGTTCACTCTTGTTTCCAGTCCCTGCAACAACACCATTTAACCTGTTAGCATGGTAATACAGCGTGATCATACGGATACGTGCCATGACATTGCCTAATGAGATTCTGTCACTTTCGTCAAAGTGCCCACACTTAGAGAATACCTCCTTAAACGTGTCCACAATGGGAGTTATTTCGATAACTTCGAGATCTATCCCAAGCATTTTCGCCACACTGGAGGCATCCTCGTAATCCTCTTTCTTCGTGACATTCGTCGGTAGAAAAAGTGCATGAATTTTTTCGGGCCCAACCGCTCTGCTACAAAGACACACCACTACCGAACTGTCGATACCACCGCTCATCCCTACAACTATCACTGATGCTCCAGATCTCTCGAAGATCTCCTTAATGAATCCTTCTATCCTTTTAGACACCTTCTCGGGGTCTATGCGCAACGACTCCGGCGTAAGTCTTCGCCCCACATTATCACCTCCTCTGAGGATTGTCATTTCACACCTTTTAAAATGATACGGAAAAGTTCACATTTTACAGGTTTTTCATTAAACATCTTTCGAAAAATAGCTTAAAATTCGTACATTTTTCAATTATAATTGAGAATTTCGAACGATTACTGCACACTAATCGGCGGGACAATACAAGCTTCTCACTCAACCTAAAAATTATTAGGTCCGTTGCCGTAACCTTAGCCAAAGATGAACCCGTGGAGCGTTATGACGTAATGTCGGAAAGAGAAAAAGAGTTGATTGAGAGAATAGTGGAGATGGGGGAGACTCACAATGTTGAAATAAAGAGGATGCTCTACGAGAAAGACCTTAAGCTGGCAGGCCGCAAAGAAAAACTCATTGCGCAACTTAAGTACATTACAAGCGATGGACCTGGGGTTTTCATAATAGGGTTGGAAGACATTGATGGAAAGCGCTGGGAAGTTTATGGTCTGAGCAGAAGTCAGCTCGAGAGCAGTGAAAGAATTCTTAAAGCATTATGCGAGGAGGCGGGAATAAGAATAGTGGAGGAGGAAATATTCGAAACGGAATACGGTTATGTCGGAAAGTATGTCCTTGAAAGGGCGCCATTGCAAGGAGTTCAAATATCAATAGGGATAAATGTCGTCGGACGGGTGAACGCAGGCAAATCGACGCTGATAGGGGTCATGGTTACTGGTAAGCTTGACAACGGTAAAGGGAAGGCAAGAGCCTTTTTGTTGAAGCATCCCCAAGAACTAAAGAAAGGGCAGACAGCGGATCTTCATCAGGCGGTTTTAGGCATCGATGATGACAACAAACCGATATTTTTAGAGTCACCGTTAAACAAGGAGGAGCTGGCGCTTGCTCTCGACAGATCAAGAAAAATAATAATATTTCACGACGCACCGGGACACGCGGAATATGCAAAAACGATGATAAGATCCGTCCTAGGACAAGACGCGCAGTACGGACTTGTCCTCATACCAGCAAATGACGAATATAAAATAATAGTGTCGGAAGAGATGAGAACGGGACGCCCGAGGCTCGATGAGATAACAAGGGAGCACATGCTACTCTTGATAAACCAGGGATTGCCGTTCATGGTCGCAATTTCGAAAATAGATACTGTGTCGAGAGAAGCCCTCCTTAAGGTCATGACGATAGTCAAAAAGACGCTGAAGGATATAGGAAAAGTTCCCCTCGTCGTACGTACCCTCCAAGATGTAAATATAGCGGCACGGGAACTGCCGCACGGCTCCATCGTTCCAATATTCCAAATATCGACAACCACGGGCATTGGTATAAACCTCCTCAGAGAGTTGATAACCAAACTGCCGCCAACAGTGTCCGATGACCTCCTCTCAAAGCCGGCTCTCGCCTATATAGACAAAGTGTATAGGGGAATATCCGGTACGAACGTCGTGGTGACCGGAACGGTTCGGTCAGGCGTGTTCAAACCTGGGCAGACGGTAATAGTGGGACCCGACGAGAATGGAGAATTCCTTGAAGCAAGAATAGCAACGATCGAGATATTCAAGAAGAGAGTGGAACGTGTAAAGGCGGGCGACGCTTTCGGAATAGATTTGAAAAAGATCGATCCTAAGATCGTAAGACGAGGACAGGTGATCGCAGATCCCGATTTCCCCGTAAAGGCAGTAAGAACTCTTGAAGCGAATATAGTCGTGACCAGACATCCGACAAGGATAGTAGAGGGATACTCCCCCGTATTGCACTGTCATACTGTTTCTCAGACTGTCATTTTCGAGAAAATATACGGAAAAAGATACCTTGTTGTTGGAGATTTTGCAAGGGTGAGAATGAGGTTTAAATTCCGCCCAGAAATGGTACTTGAGGGAGATAAAATAGTAACCCGTGAGAGCAACACCAGAACGATAGGAACAATCATAGCCGTTCACTAATGATACTATGCTCGTGCTACATCTCTTTATAATCCATCCCGCCGATCTCTTAATGCAGCATGTATCGGAGGGTAGTTCTTGGACGTAAAGCAGTACTTGGAAGTACTAAAGCAGGATCCCATGCCCTTCAAAAGTTTCGTCTCACGAGGAGATGTTCCCGATGAAATAGACATTCCAGAGCCAAGAATGGACGCAGAAGAGATGGTTAACGACGCGATTCTCATGGTAAAAATGACTAGGATTCCAAGAATAGTTCCGGTAATAGGAGATGCGGGAATGGGAAAAACACACTTCTTCTGGGCACTTAAGAAGAGGGAGGAGGAAAATAATACTCTTATCGTGTATGTACCGAGCCCACCGAACCCTGCAAAAGTGTTTTTGCACTTTTACACGTGCCTAATGGACGAATGCGGCCCTTACCTCATCCAATGTGCATCAAAAAGAATCCTAAATCAAGTGGGCAACACGAATGGAGAACTGAGCGATATGCTTGCGGCCTTAGCACGAAAATACCCAGGAGTGTACGCGGATGTTGCAAAAGCCATCTTACTTTACACATTAGATGAAAAACTCAAAAGCCTCGCGGAAAGGTGGCTCTATGGTGAAACTCTGAGCGAGGAGGACATGGAAGCGCTGGGAATAAGAAGACCAATTGAAGAGGAGGACATATGCTTTGCCGCACTGAAAATGCTCATAGAAAACTGCGACAAGGTCGTCCTACTCTACTTAGATGAGATTGAAAGCCCACTCGTGAACTGGGGAGAGGACGCAGAACGGAAGTTCCTTGATGCAATAAAAAGAATATACAACGAAGTCGGTGGCGTATGTTTCGTGATCACAGCCCTCCCGTCCACATGGAAGAAAATCACACAAATAATGGACTCAACACTGTTAAGTAGAATGGATGAGCCTGCACGGCTCAGAAAATTCTCCATGGAAAACATAAAAGAACTCTACAAGAAGGCGATGCTTAAATACTGGGAACAGAAAGGTATAACCCCACCGGATGATGAATACTTCCCGCTCTCGGAAGAAGAACTGGAAGAGATCTATGAAAGGAGTGGTGGGAATCCAAGAGAAGCCATAAAACTGATAATGAGGAAAATAGTGCAAATTGCAACCGGAAGGTTGCCAATTGATACAACTCGCCGGGAAATCAGACTCACGCATGCCGCGCTTGCAGATGCTCTCTTCTTTGCAATAAAGAGCATAGCCGAGGAACTAGGGCTACAGGCAAAACTCGTAATGGCATATTCATTCAGCGTAGGAAGCAAGAAGCAACATGTGGATGCAATACTAGAGGTAAGTGATACATCGAAATCCGTCAAAATAGGCTTGGAGATACCGAATGTGAGAAATTGGAACAGAAGCGGCGGTGTTGCAGCATATTATGCTCTCATAAGGTTAAAGAACGCAATATTAGCTGGCTTAGTAAGTAAAGGAATATTATTGGTCCCAAAGGGAACTTCAGGCGCAAAATACAGAAGGGAAGCCGAGGCCCTGAAAGACAAGGTGCTGATAATAGAAATCTCCGAAGATGACGCAAGAATACTTATCGAAATGGAACAAAGCAGGGTATTGACAAGAGAAAGGACAAGAATATTGGAGGAGATACGATCCTTTATCTCAAATGTCACGCGATAATCAGACGCTGGAAACCCAAAAAATTGTAAAAAGGTGAAAAATTTAAGGCTCTAGAATCAGCCAAAGAGTTGCTTGTATGCAAGCTTAATGTCGTCAGCAGTTATGGTTTTTCTTCCCGCATGTTCCGCGAGTTCTCTCGCCGCGCTCGCAATCTTCAATGTGAGGTCCTCTAATAACTCTCGTAACGTCCTAGTAGCGGTCGCACTGACTCTCTCAGCGCCTCCCTTCTTAATCAGTCTCTCTATTGGTGCAAGTGGGAATAATCTCTCACGAGGCATACCACTCACTCCTCCTTGTCTGCTTTCAAATCAACTATACTGCGTTTTTCAATGTGTAGGTTCTATTGGAGTTCTTTTTAAATCTTACCCTCATTTCCCATTAGAACTCAAGTAGTTGTAGCAAGATATAGCTAATAAGTGGACTCCAACGTTGAAGCCCCCCTCTACTTATATGCTGATGATGCCCATATCATCAATCATTGGTCGCATCAACCAGCAATCGAATATTATTCAGATGTCAATTATGGTGAGCGCTGATGTCAAATCAAACATGTAGCCACGTTCTTTCTCTCAAATATATTCTCACATTCAACAAAACAGATAAAAAAGAGAAAGGCATGTTTTAGCTAAATACGATAGTATATATTTGACAAACGATCGGATATATTGCAATTTAAAGAAGAGGAGAATATAAAATGTTGAAATGCATCAAATGAGATAACTACCGGAAAACCTCCCCTAAAGTTTTTAACTAAATACAATTAGGGGCATCGGAGAAATTATCGAGATTTTTGCGCATACTCAAAAAACAATATCGGAATAAATGAATAATTTCAGTAAAATTGCAATATAGAAGATTTGTGAGCTTTCATACTAAGCATTACCATTTATCAAAATAAGTAATTGCAATTGATTGGTGAATTATTGTAAAATTAAAAATTCCGGCTCCAAATATCAAAATCTGATTATTTAGCAATTATTAACGTCTAAACTCACCAGTCGACAATTGCGTACTGACTAGGACTCCAATAATTATTACCTAATTAAAGGTAATAGTGTTGAGGTCCACATCATTGCCATCATTACCTTTTGCAATATAAGTGACGGACAAGCATGCACTTCCTCCATGCCCATTACTCGGTCTCTATCTTCTTAAGTTGCATCCTGTACATCTCGACTATCTCACTTGTCGTCGTAGCGTCGTACGGCCCCTTGTCATCTCTCCATCTTCCAGTAAATCGTGGGAATCTCACCGCAATTCCTGCGTCCTTCTTAATAACCCCCCATGCGCATGTGTGCACGGGACTTAACGTCAACTCATCGCCTATTATTTCGATCACCTTTGCAGGCTCAAACCATACGTCGGGCTCAAGTTTTGAATCGACATCTTTGGGTTTTCTGTCCACCTTGTAGGGTTCGAGGATATTAGGTAACGTTTGCAGATCCGCGTCGGTGAATCCCGAGCCAACCTTGCAAATTGTCTCGAAAACCCCACGGTCAGGGTTGTATACTGCACATAGAAGAGCACCGTAAGTACCTGCACGTTTCCCCTTGCCTGCGAAGCCTCCGACTATAACAACATCTATTGGCTCCGCCATTTTCGATTGATATGATCTCTTTAGCTTTATCCACAACCATCCTCGTGCCCCAGCTTGATAAATGCTATCGGATCTTATTGATTTCATAACGAGACCTTCACAACCCGCCTCGATTGCTTGCTCGAAGAACCTCTCTATCTCCTCGACATCATTTGAAATTATCATCTGAGAGAGGCAGAATCTATCAGTTTCCCTAACTATCTGCTCCAATATCTTTCTTCTCTCGGGATAGGGCTTTGAGGTCAAGTCCTGTCCGTCAACATAGAGCGCATCGAAGAGGAAGACCTTGACGGGGTACTCCTTCATTGCCTTCTCAATATCATATTTACGCCTTCTGTGCATAAGTTCTTGGAACGGCAGAAACTCCTCGGTGTCGGGGTTTATTGCAACGATTTCTCCCTCGACGATCGCCTCATCCGCCAGAATATTCTCTCGGATGTACTCCTGTACATCCGGATACTGATCGGTTATGTTTTCAAGCCTCCTTGAAAAGATCCAAACCTGATCCCCCTTCTTATGCATCTGTGCTCGCTCTCCATCGTACTTCCATTCGCATGCGGCAACTCCGCCCAGTTTACTGAGCACCTCACGCGCCGATGACAACCTTTGGGCAAGCATCGGTCTGATGGGTCTTCCCACCCTTACAGTGAACTTCCTCAATCCCTCTAATCCTTCCTTCGCTGCAACTCTTGCAACCTCACCCAAGTCACTACATAAGTTGTATGCCCTCTCCACGATCGGTCTATTTCCCTTACCACCGGCGAATGCCATTGCAAGTGCATCTAAGATCGTCATATCCGCAATACCAAGTCGCAATCTGCCAGTTACCGTCCTTAAAAGGTATCTTGCTTCCTTGGGCTTCGCACTAGTGAGCAATCCGGAAAGAAGCTTTATTTTCTGGTCTTGCGCTCCCTCTCCCGATGTTTTTGCAATTTTTTCAAGCGTACTGAACACCTGGGAAACTGTCAATTCTTTAGCTACAAAAAGCGTCATCTGTTTCTTCATAGAGCTAAGCTTTTCAGCAACCTTACCAAGATCCCCGAGTTTCTTAAATAACTCCTCTACATCCCTCAAGGGCTTACCGTAGGCATAAACAAGAGCTCTCATCGCCATTTTCTCGGCAATTCCGAACTCGAGCCCGACAAAGTCAGGGCAGATTTTCCCTTGTGTCAGATAAACAACTTTGTCTATTAGATCGGGCGGAGTTTCCTTAAAGAGCGACACTAAAAGGTTCGTCATGTCTATACGACTGCTTGTCCTCTCTATTTTCTCGTAAAATTCGCAGAGCCTGAGGTACTTCACATGAATTCCTCCTCTTTTTCCTAGCACTCTCACATATAAACCACAGCAGACAGTGTTATAAAATGTCCCATTGTGATATTTCGGACTAGAGCAACTTCACACTATTTATTCCTCGCAACCTCTTCTAAAAATTCGTATAACGATTAGCATCCCCAGGCAGAAGTTTTATACCGCTTTCGTGTAGACCACGTGGTCGTGATTGCACACGTGACGAGCAAATCTTAACCCTTGTCGCCGTGTTGCTCTAATGACGGAATCGCTTAAATTCACATAGGGTGTTAAAATCACCCTTAGTGCACCCGTGGGTGAGCAGTTTGTTGAGGTTTCGTGCTCGTGTGTTAGGGGTACATTTCGGCGGCAATGTTGTCATTCTAAATCCTGATGACATGGAAGAACTTGAAACTTCGATTAACGAGCGGGTAAGGGTCAAATGTAGTGGCATGGAGTTTTCCGCAACCGTTTGCGGTTCGCGGCAATTAATACAAAGGGGAGAGGTCGGAATTCCGGAAAATATTGCGACATTTTATGGCATTGCCGATGGGGACATTGTCGAGGTTCGTCCATCATCAATACCCGCTTCAATAGAGTACATTAAGAAGAAGATCGATGGCAAGTCCCTAACGTACGAGGAGATTTCAAGTATCGTGAAAGATATGGTCAGGGGGAACCTCAGCGACATAGAGATAATAGCATTTATTTTGTCGGAACAGTTTCACGGCATGAGCGTAGACGAGATAGAGTATCTTGCGAGGGCCATTGCGGAAAGCGGAGTACAGGCGGATTTCGAGGAGCCAGTCTATGACAAACACTCCATTGGAGGAGTGCCGGGAAACAAAGTATCGTTGTTGATAGTGCCAATAGTTGCAGCAGCGGGATTGCTCATTCCAAAAACTAGTAGTAAGGCTATTACAAGCCCGGCCGGAACCGCCGATACGATGGAGGTGCTGGCACCAGTAGAATTCTCGGTAGAAGAACTCGTGAAAATTGTAAAGAAAACAAAAGGCGCAATAGTCTGGGCAGGAGGTTTAAACATATGCCCAGCAGACGACATATTTATACGTGTGCAACGACCGTTGATGCTGGATCCGGAACCCCACATGATAGCAAGTATGATGTCTAAGAAAATCGCATTAGGTATCGACTTCCTAGTTATAGATATCCCTATGGGAAAGGAAACAAAGGTGGAAACGAAAGAGCACGCCATAAGGCTAGCGAGAAAGTTCACGGAACTGGGCGAGAGATTGAATATACACGTAGAATGTGGGATAACTTACGGCGGTCAACCAGTGGGGCACGCAGTGGGTCCAGCTTTAGAAGCAAGAGAAGCGCTATTGGCACTAGAAGGTAAAGGTCCTTCGAGTCTTATTGAAAAATCCACTGCTCTTGCCGGAATTCTCTTTGAAATGGGAGGACTTGCGCCGCGTGGGAGAGGAAAAGATCTAGCAAAAAGAATACTTGAAAGCGGAAGGGCCTTGAAAAAGATGAGGGAGATAATAGAAGCACAGGGTGGGAATCCGGACATAAAACCCGATGATATTCCGGTAGGAGATCACAGGGCGGTAATTGAGGCACCATGTGACGGTTACGTGACTGATGTCAGCAACGCGGCGATAACAAAAATCGCAAGAGCCGCTGGTGCGCCCAGGGATAAAGGCGCGGGCGTTGTGATTCGATATAAACGGGGACATAAGGTGAAAAAAGGTGAACCCATATTGGAAATATATGCCGAAAGGGAGAGCAAGTTATCGGAAGCTTACTCCCTTGCAGTAAAGCTGAATCCTATAACAATTGAAGGAATGTTGCTCTACAGGTATCCTGACTTTGAGTTCAGTTAATCCGCATACTCTTCAAGCTTTATCCCGTCTTTCGTTATTATCGCTACCTGTATTTTACCTCCCGATGCAGCATCTCGTTTTCTTGCGGCCTTTATTGCACGCTTTGCAAGTTCAACTCCCTCTTCTATCGACATTCCGTCCCTATACCCGTCCTCCAGTACACCGTAGGCGATCACGCTACCCGAACCAGTCGCCGTGAACTTGTCTTCCTCAATCACGCTACCGAGAGGATCAAGTGAGAAGAGGTGAGGACCCTCAGAGTCTATTCCACCAACTATCAGTTGTGTTATGTACGGGAATAACCTATTCTGGAATAACAACGCGGCAGTCAGATGGGTCACCGATCTGACGCTCGCCTCATGCTCGGTTTCTAACATTTTCAGATTTATATTTGCACGAACGAGCCTGACGAGCTGTTGGGCGTCCGCAACTGTCCCAGCAATTGTCATTGCAATTCTGTCAGTAATCTTGTGAATCTTGGCCGCTCTCTCGCTCGCAATGAGATATCCCATGGTCGCTCTCGACTCCGTAGCTAGGATGACTCCCCCATTGCATATTAGGCCTACAGTTGTTGTTCCGCTTTCGAGGACCTGTGGTTGCCTCCTTAAGGGCTCCGAGAACATAGCACTCGCCTCCCGAACCTGACATATCCTCCGAACGTTTATACCATTCTCTTTAAAATGATGATGGATAGATAACGTTTTTGGAATTTGCCTAAATGGAGAGGACAGGAATCCGCCTTAAATCGAATATTTAGACAACGTTAGAATATAACGGCGTTAACCCTAAATATAAGGTCATCACCTATTGTATAGGTGTTCTGATGATGGAGTTACGAGCGAAGGTCATTGTAGAGGGACTGAGATCGAAAGATATCATAAAGGAGATATTCAATCTGAGCAATTTCGAAACTGACATTTACTTCTTTTTGTTGAACGGCATATACTTACTAAAAGACATTATAAACCATTTTGACAAGAGCAAAAGTAGTATACAGCGAGCTATTAACTCTTTGATGAAAAAGAAGCTAGTTGAAAGGGTTGCAATAAACGCAGAAGGGGGTTCCCTCCGATATGGCTATAGAGCGGTCTCGTTGGACGCCCTGAAGGAACGTATAAAGGAACTTCTCCGGAATTGGTACGCCAAAATCATGGAGGCGACCAAGAGTCTAGAACAAGGCAAGATGAGTCCTTAAGAAGAACTGAATTCTATAGGAAGTATAAAACGTACAAGTACGGCTAGAGCCTTTCTACCCACGGTTGTCGTTCCGGTCTTCGAAATTGAAATAATATCAACGTCCCTGAGTGAAAACCTCTCTAAACCTTCCACGGAAAGAAGCGATTTTACCAGTGAAAGAGCGGTAGTGTACTTCCTTTTCACACGAGTCCAATAGAACCCCCTATCTGCGTAAGCATCTGGATGCTTTCTTAGGAACTCTTTAACATGCTCCTTTGCCCAAACGGGTGGCCCTCTTCTGATAAACGTATCGGGAATCTTAGGTTTTTCGATAAAAAACGCCACAGCATAAATGTCCCCATTCTCAAAGTATATTTCAAATATCACCTTGCCAAATCTTTTCTCACCAGTTTCCTCACGTTCCAATATCTTTGTCATATAAGATGCGAGCCTGTAGAGTTTATCACGTACAATAACATAATGAACATCACTTTTACATCGAAACTCCACAACTATAGTGTTTTTCCGGAACCGCCTGTGCTCATCGGCACTCAATGGTTCTATCGGCTTTCTCAGAAAATAATCCACACGAGGATTCTCAAGGAATTCCTTTATCATCCTCCTAATGTGCAGATATGCACGTCTATCTATACTAGCGGCAAGATTCCTATTCGGGTCCACGGGATCTATTATTATCAAGAAATCATCCTTGAATCTCGGGTTGCTTTTGAGTTGAGCGGGTGGTCTATTGAAAAAATCTATAGGTTTTTGCGCAAGTTGATCAAAGTTCAGAAGCACGTTTTCAAATGAACCGTAGTGGTATACCAGTACCTCGGCACTATAACCAGTAAAACCACACCTTCCGACCGCGCTCTTATCCCCGTATGCGTGATTTGCAATGAAGAATGCCTTAAGAAGTCTAACATCATTCCGCTGAGCATCATTCAGCGCATCCTTGATAAACCTGCTGTGATGTGGTGTTCTGTCCACCGCCGTTATCGGCCCACAGCTCATCAACGCCTCACGGGTTATATAAAAACACCCGACGATGTCTATGTCAAATCGCCCATAACGCGCTGAAAGGTAAGGGTGCTCGGCATATGCTATCTTAATATCTGAGCATCCCGCCCTGATTGCAGCCTCTTTAAAGCAGTCCTCAACTATTCTTCCGAAGATTCTCCTTATCTCCTCCGCTCTTTTACGTCTACTCATCTTGAAAATGTGGGAATACGCGGTCGGAGGGAACTCGACGAAAATGTCGATATCGCTGGCACCTCTAAGTTGGGTCTGTTTGATTCCGGTGCTACCATGTGCCTCCACACCAACGAACTCGTATCCCTTCTCCTCCAATGTTTTAATGAGGTGGGACTTTAAGCGATCTATGACCCTATTCTGTTCTTCAATCTCTTCTTTCGTCGGTAAAATAAACTTTAAGGCCTGCTCCTTGACCCTACGTACATCTTCAAGTCTTACCATCACCTTCAAAGCACCGCACTGGCCTTTTCAGCATCTTTTTATCCCTTTGCTAAAATTAGGCTATGAAGGAGGTTTGTAAACTTGATGCTTGTGGATGCCCACTGCCACCTCTCGATGGGTCGTCTAGCGAGGAAGTTGCCTGAAGTTATAAAACGAGCAAAGGAAAGGAACCTTATTGCAATAGTGACCTCTACAATCTCGCCGGAAGACTTCAGCGTAACTAGAAAACTTGTCGAGAAATACAAGGGATACGTCTTCATATCTCTCGGCCTGCACCCTCCGGGGGTCAATCCAACAACCTTAATGAAAACGATAGAATTGATAAAAAAGCATCAACGAGAAATTGTCGCGATCGGGGAGGTCGGGCTGGACTACTACTGGGTTAAGGACGAGAAGAGAAGAGAGTTCCAAAGAGCGGCATTTAGAGAATTCATAAAGCTGTCAGATGAGACAAATCTTCCGTTGGTGATTCACAGTCGCGAGGCCGGCCACGATACTTTTAAAATACTCGAGGAATGTGATGCAAAGAGGGTCATGTTGCATTGTTTTTCCGATTCTACGGACATGGCAGCATATGCGGTAAAGAAGGGCTGGCTTATCTCGATACCCACAACAGTTACTAGGAGAAAGGTGCATAAAGACGCCGCATCGGTAACACCGCTAGATAGCATGCTCGTCGAGACCGATAGCCCCTTCTTATCCCCATTCGGTGGAGTGAATGAACCTGCAAATGTGTACTACGCAGTTGAAGCAATAGCACGAATTAAGGGAGTTGATATAGAGACCGTTGCAAACAAAACATCGGAAAACGCGTTGAAGTTCTTTGAAATAAGCATATAAGGTTGCAATATTTCTTATTATCATGCATTTGCCTAAATGGAATGGTACAGCGAAAGCAAGTACTGCGCGTCCTGCTCCTTAAGTGGACTTTCGCAAATTAATGTCCCACCTACTCCTCTTTCCTTTAGCACCTTTAATACCAGCTCTGGGCTCGGCCTCCCACTTCTGACTTCTAAGTGCTTTTTCTCAGTACCCTCACTTTCACTTATCTGTTTGCCTCCACTACCGGTGAATGCGTCGAGAGACCATGATGGATACCTTATTATTGAAAACTCGACCCCGGTGAAGTGCATGTGAAGATCAAAGAGAATATCACTCCCAAGGATTTCCTCTATTTTCTCCAAAACGTGAATGACATCCTCATTGGTCTTAAGTCTGCCACCACTTCGGGCATAAAGATGAGCCCAATCCACAACTAGTGTTACTCCTTCACAACTGGAAACAACCTCCAGCAGCTCATCTAACTTCCCGAATTGTCTATGCTTTCCCGTAGTTTCAAGTCCAAGGAGAATACCACTAATCTCGCTCATGACTTCTCTACAGTTCCGAGTAACAATTCTTATGTGATCATCAATACTGATATTCGGCTGATAGCCACCCGGATGGAGAACCACCACTCTACAACCAAAGTTTTTCGCGATTCGTAAGCATTTTAGCAATCTCTTTTTCCCGTAACTTTTGAACTGCTTTTCGTTCGTGAGACTTATTGTAAACGGTGCGTGCAGCGAAACGACAACTCCATGATCTTTACAGATAGTTCTAAATTTCTCAAAATATCTCTGCGGAAACACTGGCAATTCGTACTGGTATATGGTGAACGGTATCTCAAATGCCTTTAACTCAGGAAAATTTTTTACTAAATACGTTAGCCCATTGAGAGGGTCATTCGTGATTAGTGTACCACTCGGGCCGAAACGGAGGAGTGCCATCTCGACCATCTGGTCATGCTGGTACCAGTTTTGTACTGCGCTTGCCCCAGTTTACATCTATCAGGGTAACAGCGCTCGGCACGAACTCATTTATTATTTCGAATCCTCCATACTCACATATTTTTCTCGAAAACTCAACGATATCGCTATGACGCGGCTGGAAGAGTTCAAACGCCCTCTCACGGGGATATCCCATGCGCTCGCAGTAGTCGCCCATCCTCCTACGCGCCCCTCCTACATACGTAAAGCCCTTGACCTCCACGAAGTGAGGGTTCGCGTTTTCTATGATCTTCGCATACTCCTCCGGTTTTACCATATTTAGATTCTTGACCGCGGTTATTCTAATAACCGTCCTGCATGATAACGTATCCAAAAGTTCTAACGTCCGCATAAGCCTCCGCCATCCTCTTTCTATCAGTGGCCTGCATACTTCCAGGTATATCTTCTCGTTGGGAGCAGGTAGCGTTATGTAGAGTTGCGAAGGCTCTCTCGATATGTTTTCGAGAGCCTCCGGAAGGGTACCATTTGAAACTATGAACGTTGTAAAGCCCCGTCTCCGAAACTCCTCCACAAGTTCGCCGATCTGCGGATATAAGAGTGGCTCGCCCGCGAGCGATATTGCAGCATGCTTTGGCTCGAGAGCCTCCCTATGCACTCTCCTGATATCTGCTGGATTTGCAACTCTGCGTTTTACTAGATCCTCGAGATCATCGGTGCTCTCTGCAACCTCCTCGACATCCTTCGACAGAATATAGCGTCCTCCCCCGGCCTCCGCAATAAGACCCTCCCTTAGGAGGTGTTCGGCGGCCTCTCTGAATTTCCTCCTGGATATTTCTGCCTTTTCAGCAATCTGCACCCCAGTTATTGCTCTTCTTTCCTTCAAAAGCACTTCTAGGATCTTTATCATGTTCTCGTAATTTGTCAGAAGCCTATCGATGCTGTAGCGCTCCTGTATCATTCTCTTCTGCGCTGCTATCATTTCCTCCGCAAGGTGGATTGCATCATCTAATTCGAAACCCTCGAGGGAGGACTCCTTCCATGAGAGCCCCAGGTCGCTTGGTTGCACCCTCCAGCAGAACAGACATCTGTGCGTACAGAAGTAGAGTACGGGGGTGTTCTGTATGCAGAGGTGGCTCTTAACGCCATAGAATTTCTCTTTATAGCACCCCCTCCTGCCTGTGAAAAGCTTCTGCTCGAGCCAGTGGCAGGGCTTTATAGCCGCATGCTTTCGCGATCCTACGATTATGTAACCGGGTATGCTTCTGTAGGCGTTTATGTACTCCCCTGGAATCTTCAACATATCATCACCGGCCAAGACCACATAAATCGACGGATTCACTATGGAGTATTTGTGATTCCTACATTTCAAAATATCTGTTAACGTTATACCATCCTTTTTACAACGTGCTACAAAAATCTTATCTCAAAGAATCTAGCGGTGAGATCACGATGGACAACTACCTCAAGAGATTGGAGGAGGCTCTTGCCTCGGATCCTGCAAAACGCGCAATCCTCGAAGTCCTCCTCGATGGTGAGTGGCACTCAACTGTCGAAATATGGAGAAAAGTAAGGAGCACAAGAAAGTTTATAGGGCTTGTCGGAATCGGCACCGCAATCCGTCAAATGGTAAATCTTACTGGGAATGAGATAATAGAATGCAAAAACGGAGTAGATATTTCCGAGTGGAGGTTAAAGCCTGAAGTTATCGAGGATGTGAGAAAGCTCTTGGAGAATTTCAAGAAGCCGGATAGACACGAAATTAGCAGGGATTACACGGATCTTATACTGAAGGGGCAAAAGAGCGTATAGTTTCGTCACAAAATGGGGCATTCTTCTTTCGAACAACCAAGTTTTTAGGAGAGATTCCAATCACACATGGAAAAATAGAGGCCGCATCATCCTCGCCGCGCCTTGTGACCTCGATACTCAACTGTGTTCCCTTGTCCATTAACTTTAAATTTTCAAAATTCTCATACAAATCCTCTGACAGGAGGTTCTATGCGTGAGGGGTTCTATTCTCATACAAAGGACACGTCCGTAAATCCGTGAAAACACGCCTAGTTATCATCACCAGCCCTGCTTCTCCACTAGTTCTGCGGGGTGCTGTTCTTGAGTGGAGAGTTTCTAAATCTACTTAGGAGTATCCAGGAAAAATGGCAAAAAGAATGGGAAAGGAGCCGAATATTCGAAGCAGATCCTGATCCTTCGAAACCAAAGTTCTTCCTAACAGTAGCATACCCATATCCGGATGCGCCGCAGCACATCGGTCACGGGAGAACTTATAGTCTTGCCGACGCTTACGCGAGATTCAAGAGAATGCAAGGGTACAACGTACTATTCCCTATGGCCTTCCATTACACGGGAACTCCTATCCTCGCAATTGCAAAGAGACTGGCTCAAGAAGATAAAGAATTGCTGAGGATATTCAGAGATGTCTTCCACATACCAGAGGAGGTAATAAGAACTCTCACTGAACCCATAAAGCTAGCAAGGTACTTCCACGAGGAGATAAAGCAAGGAATGAAGGAAATGGGGTACTCTATCGACTGGCGGAGGGAATTCACGACAATAGATCCGCCGTACAACAAGTTCATCATGTGGCAATTCCACAAACTGCATGAAAAGGGTCTAATAATAAGAGGGCGTCATCCGGTACCTTGGTGCATTTCTTGCGACAACGCGGTTGGTCAGCATGATACCCTCGGTGATGTGGAACCAGAAATAGAGGAAGTTACACTATTGAAGTTCAAAATGGCGGAGAATGGCATGATACTGCCTGTAGTTACCTTTAGACCTGAGACCATATTCGGTGTTACCAACATATGGGTAAACCCGGAGATAGAGTACGTGGTTGCCGATGTGAATGGAGAAACTTGGGTAGTATCCGAAGACGCGGCAATGAGGCTGAAATACCAGGGCAGAAAGGTTAAAGAGTTAAGAAGGGTGTCAGGAAGAGAGTTCATCGGAAAAGAGGCAATAAACCCGGTAACTAATGACAGAATTCCGATACTTCCCGCTACATTCGTAAGCGCCGAGTACGGTACTGGAATAGTAATGTCAGTTCCTGGTCACGCACCTTATGACTATCTGGCGCTCGAGGACTTGAAGAAAAATGCCGACATGCTAAGAGAGTATGGAGTGGATCCGGAGGTCGTCAAACGCATAGAACCGATTTCCATAATATCGATCGAAGGGTTTTCGGATATTCCCGCTAAGGACGCCGTCGAACAGCTTGGGGTCAAAAATCAAAATGATCCGAAAGCCGAAGAAGCGACAAAACTAGTCTACGGTAAAGAGTTCCACATGGGTGTTATGAAGAGCAACACAGGAAAATATGCTGGATTGAAGGTTTCAGAGGCCAAAGAGAGAGTGAGAGAGGACCTGATCGAGGAGGGCATTGCAGAGGAGTTCTACGAAATAGTGAACGGGCCAGTGTACTGCAGATGCATGTCAAGAGTTGTCGTTAAGGTTGTGGAAGATCAGTGGTTCATCAACTATGGTGACGAGAATTGGAAGGAACTAGCCCGTGAGTGTCTAAGAGAAATGAGAATAGTGCCCGAAGAAATAAGACGAGAATTCGAGGCGTGCATCGATTGGTTGAAGGCAAAGGCATGTGCACGGAGAAGCGGCCTAGGAACGCCGCTTCCATGGGATCCGAACTGGATAATTGAGAGCCTCAGCGATTCTACAATATACATGGCGTACTACACAATCGCAAAGTACATCAATCAGTACGGAATTAAAGGCGATAATCTAAACGATGAAGTCTTCGATTACATCTTCTTAGGAAAGGGAGATCCTAAAGAAATATCCGAAAGAACCGGAATACCTGCAGATGTACTGAAGGCAATGAGGGAAGAATTCCTATATTGGTACCCTCTGGACTCGAGACATAGCGGGAGAGACCTCGTGTGGAATCACCTGACGTTCTTCATATTCAATCACGTCGCGATATTTCCGCGAGAACTATGGCCAAAACAGATAGTTGTAAATGGGTTCGTAGTTGCCGAAGGCGGTCAGAAAATGAGCAAGTCTCTGGGAAATATAATACCGATCAGGGAAGGTCTGAGAGAGTACTGTGCCGACCCGATCCGTCTATTGCTACTTGGCGGTGCTGAACTGCTATCAGACACAGAATTCAGTCCGAAAATTGCGCGCTCAATACTGGCTCGATTGGAGAAGATGTATAGGCTTGCTCAAAGCGTTAAAGACGCACCTAATATTGAGTTCTCTGACATGGAAATGGACATTTGGGATAAGTGGATAGTCTCACGGGTTCAACGTCACATCATTGAAGCCACGCGTGCATTGGAAGATTGTCGGATGAGGGATGCCGTCCAACATGCGTTCTATCTGATGGATGCAGATGTATCGAAATATATCGATGCGGTTGGCGACGTAAAGAGAAAGGCCTCAATGCTGAAGAAAATCCTAGACATATGGGTTCGTCTGCTGGCGCCATTTGCACCGCATATCTCGGAGGAAATCTGGCATATGCTCGGCAACGACACATTCGTATCCGTAGCCAAGTGGCCTGAGGCCGATAAAAGACTAATAAATGATAGAATTGAAAAGGCGATAGAATTCATTGACGCGGTTATCGAGGATCTAAAAGAGGTAAGAAAGCTTCTAAAGAAGGGCGAGCGCGCACACATATACGTCGCGCATGGATGGAAATACGAACTGATGAAGAAAATAGAAGAGACGATCGCGGAAACGGGTAAGATGGATCCGAAGATATTGATGCGAAGCGTAATGCGGGAAGCTAAATTCAAACAATTCGGAAAGGAGGTTACAAAGATTGTGCAACAAATCGCGAAAGGCGGCATGTGGACGTGGCTTGAAAGTCCTGAGGAAGAAATGAAAGTATTGGAGGAGACAACTACATACATAGAAAAGGCGACGGGACTGAAAATAAACATACAAAGCGCAGAGAAACCAGAGTATGACCCACGCAGAAGATCACAGGTGGCGCTACCCGGAAAACCAGCAATCTATATAGAGTAAACTTTTCTAAACTATTTTTTCTTGCCGATTATGATAATCGATTCCCCAAAATCGCTCAATTTGTTATTTCTACATAGCAGATCTTCCAATTTTCCCATAATTTTAAGGTATGCCCTAAGTAGAAATCCACGTGCTTTTCTAAGAAAGCGGGGCGGAATAAGTGGAGCAAAGACGTGCATACCTTGCATCCTTAGGATCTTACCTCCTTGATCCGATAGCAATCGTCTTATGACGTTCACTGAGAAGTAGTATTGCGAGATAAGAAAATCTTTTCCCTGCTCGGAATACACGAACTCCATTATCTTCACTTCATCTTTCTTCAAAAGTTCCCTTATGGTTTTCTTGGCTGCATCCTTCCCATATATTCCAATCACTCGCCAAAGCGTGTCTATGCATTTCCAGTTTTCAAATTCCAGCATGAACATACCATTCGATCTTAGTATCCTCAGCATCTCTTTTATTCCTTCGTGGAAAAACTTTAGGTGATTTATAACACCGCCTATGGAAAATGTCATATCAAAAATCCCAGATCTTATTGGGAGACGGTCAGCGGATGCAAGAATTATTCCTCCTCTCCTCATTTCAATCCCAGTTTTTCTTATTTTGTCCCGCAGAATGCGCAACATTTCTGCGGATACGTCCAAAAAACAGACATCCTTGCCCTTTTCAGCGAGAAATATCAACCCCGGAAATCCGGTTCCACAACCTATATCGAGAATGAGGTCACCGGGAGGCTCTATAGACCTGATCTCGCGCTCATAGATCATGTAGAGGTCTTCATCGTAAAGAGTACCTGGTAAGTCGTAGAGTTCCGCAACGCTATCATAAAATTCCTTGACCTTTCTTTCCTCGATCATACGCACTCCTCGTGAGAACGCTATTGAAAATCACCAAAAATTGACAATAACGTGGTGCCTTAAAGATAGTGATCGGTGAGAACCCTCACCGTCACCCCAACCTCTTTGCGGTATCACCCATGTACTCCGGCACAAAAATAATATTGAAAATCCCTCATCTACTCGTTAGAATTCCTAAGCCTGGCAGTCCATGTGAGAGATCGGTGATGCGGCTTGCTAACGATTGGTGCCGTTGCTGATGTGCACTCACCGAAATACCTGAAGTTGTTTAGGGAGGCAATGGACACACTTGATGTCAGTGCGATCGATCTTATGTTTTTAGCCGGCGATATGATATATAAGGGCAGAGTTGAGGAGATGAACAACATAATTGACATTCTCGAACGAAAGGGCGTTAACTGCCCCATTATTGCAGTATTTGGAAATGAAGAATTCGAAGACAGGCATGAAAAAATTAGAAGGTTGTGTGAAGGAAAAATAATATTCTTGGATGATGAAAGCGTTGTTTTAAACTTAAAAGGCCTCAAGGTTGGTATAGTGGGAACTAAGGGCTCACTCGACAAACCCACAACTTGGCAGGCGCGCAATATACCGAATATTCAACAGATATATTCCGAAAGGATAAAGAAAGTGGACAATCTGCTTGCAAATTTGAATTCCGACGTTAAGATATTACTAATGCACTATGCGCCGACATATAAGACGCTAAAAGGCGAAAAGACTTCAATATATCCTCTTCTCGGGTCAAAAAAGTTTGAAGAAGTAATACTCAGGAGGCGCCCTGACCTCGTAATTCATGCTCACGCGCATAACGGGTCGGAATTTGCATCTCTGAACGGTATACCCGTATATAACGTATCTCTCCCGCTCACGAGGAAAATCTGCATAATAAAGTTGAAGGGTGCCCGAGGCCTCGACGCCTTTATATCGAGGGGATGAGTTTGAGGGAGTTCTTAGAAGTTGAAAACTGGGAAGACTTCGTAAAAATAGCCCAGGCCTCGAATCTCGTCATACGCATCGATCCGTACGTGTTTGTTTACCTTTACGGCCTCATATTCTTCATAGACCTGGGTAAGTTGACATCCGAGGATGTAAAGAACCTATTCCAGGCGTTAAAGGAGAAACTAGTACTGGTGAAGGGGGTTAAGGTGAGCAGATCGATCTATGAGTTCATCAAGAGGCAATCGGATAAGGGGGATATGAATGAAGGCAATCAGTAAGATGATTACTATAAGAACTAGGAGCAGATTCGAGATAATAGACATAACCGCTGAAGTCGAGAAAATCGTAAGAGAAGCAGATGTTGACAACGGCTTCGTGCTAATCCATGAACCACACACCACGGCCGCTGTGACAATAAACGAGAACGATCCCTCTCTTTTCACAGATTTCATAAACATTTACACAAAAATAGCCCCACCAAACGGCGAATATGAGCATAATAGGAAATATATGGGAATTCCCTCGGAGCAAAACGCCCATGCTCACATAATTTCATCATTGATAAAACCATCGGTGGTGATTCCGGTGATCAATGGGAGAATTATGTTAGGGACGTGGCAAAGGGTACTTTTCATCGAGTTGGACGGCCCGAGAACGAGAGAGGTCAACATAATAGTTTATTACTAGCCCTTAAGTAGCCTCTGAGTTCTCTCAACCGAGAGTCCCAATCTTTCGAGTACCGGAAGGATAGCATCCTTGTGCTCCTTTTTCATACCTTTCCAGTCCAAAATTGCATATTTGACCTCTTCCACAGTCTTTGAAACGGCCATTTTTATCATGTCCTCTTCCAGTTCGTCGAGCACATATCTAGGAGCTATGTGACTAAGTGCAAAATCGGTTCTTAAAACAACCTTCGTAAACTGGGGAGCATAATGTGGGCCTCCAAACCCTATAGCTACTTTACACGTTTTCTTCCCAAAGTTCATGCAGGCACGCATCACAGCATGTGCAACGGCCTCTGCGGCCTTCTTATCGGACCATTGTTTTTCGGAGCTCCCGAGTTCCACGAAAACCACCGGACTTGAAAGAGAAGTGGGTCCATGATGAGAAACCTCAAGTGTGACATCATACTCCGACAAATTAAGCCTCTCTTTCTGCTCGGCCAACTCAAGTAACGCCTCCTTGATGGCTACAGCCGAGGTGTATGCCAACTCCTTGGCCCTACCTCCCAATGGGGCATTAATGGTCCAATTTCCCGGTGCGTGCACCAGGAGAGCGGGCACTTCCATTTCCGACTTGTGTCTACTCGCAAAAATAAGCAAATCCGATTTTAGAATGTTATCTATATGCTCCGCCTCCACTAAGTCCTCATTTATGGTCACTAACTCTATTCCCTCGCACTCGTAAACCGGATGACCTTCTATAACTCTTGTCGTTTCCTTGAAGTCGTATAACTCGATCAAGCGCTCCTTGATGTTCATGCTTGCAATATCAGCTGTTGAAGTTATAATTGTCGGCATCGTAACTTCATCTCCTGACCTATGGGCATCTATATTATCTAGTGTAGAGATATATGTGGTGTGCGCATTCCGCGTCAGAGCATTAGGAGAGTGGTCATATGAGTAAAAGCCACATTATGGACATCGTTAAAAGACATGAGGACTGGCGGTCCCAGTGCATAAATTTAATTCCCAGCGAGAACATCATGAGCCCCCTTGCGAGGAAAGCCATTGCCTCCGACCTTGGCCATAGGTACACAAATCCCGAAGGCTTTTATCGCGGAACGAAATTTTCCGATGAATTGATAGAAGAAGTCGAAAAACTGGCATGCAGGTTATTTGGAGCGAAAGTCGCATTTGTTAACGTTCTGAGTGGTCACATGGCCGTGTTATCCGCATTGTTCGCATTATCAGAAACAAGAGATGTAATAATGATGCCATCTCCCGAAGACGGAGGTTATCCCCTGAATGTAGCCCCGCTTGCTCGTAAGCTTGTCTACTTTCCATTCGACAAGGAAAACATGAATATAGATGTTGACGCCGCGGTGGAAAGAATTTCCGAGACGAAGCCGAAGTTGATCTTCCTTGGTGCAAGTCTCTTCCTCTTTCCACATCCCGTCAGAGAGATCTGCAAAGTTGCAAACGAGGTAGAAGCAACAGTGGTATATGACGGATCTCACGTTCTTGGGTTAATAGCAGGTGGGGAGTTTCAAAAGCCGTTTACTGAGGGTGCTTCCGTGCTTCTTGGAAGCACTCATAAGTCCTTACCGGGCCCCCAAGGCGGAATCGTGTTGTTAAAAGATGATGAACTAGCTGAACGGTTCAAAGAGGTCCTAGGATTCCCTCCAGTTCTCGTCGACAACATACATCTACATAGGCTTGCAGCGCTAGGCATAACATTGGAAGAAATGCTCGTCTACGGAAAAGAATATGCAAAGCAGATCGTTAAGAACGCAAAAGCGCTTGCTGAAACCCTATATAAAGGTGGGATTGATGTTGCATGTCCTCATCTGGGCTTTACGAGATCTCATCAAATCCTCATAAGGGCAGGAGGTAGGGAGCGAGAAATTGCCAATTTACTAGAGCGTGCAAACATAATCGTCGATGAAGAAATCAGGTTAGGAACGCAAGAGGTCACAAGAAGGGGGATGAAAGAGCGAGAAATGAAAATATTAGGAGAAGTAATTTCGGAGTTGATAAATGGAGAAAGAAAGCCTGAAGACGTCAGGGATTACGTAATAGAACTTTCAAAGGAGTTTCAAGACGTGCACTATTGCTTCAAAGGTGATTTTCCTTGAATACAGAAACTATCAGGGTTGCAGCAATTCAGATGAACATAGAACCGGGAAATAAGCACAAAAATTTAACAGAGGCGTTAAAAAGAATAGAGGAAGCAAAAGCCCTTGAAGTGGATATTGCATGTCTTCCCGAACTATTCCTCACCGGATATTCCCTTGATAACATTCAGGAACTAGCGGAGGAAATTCCAGGACCCTCCATTCAACAATTATGCGAGATTGCGCGCAAACTCGATATTAATATCGTTGCTGGAAGTATCCCTGAGAAGGCGGGTAATAAACTCTTCAACACATCGGTCATCATAGATGGTGGCGGCAAAATTAAAGGTGTTTACCGGAAAGTCCACTTATTTGAACCCTTTGACGAACCGAAATATTTCTCAGCGGGGAGTTCAATTGATGTGTTTGATCTTTCCACGGTGCGTATTGGAGTGGAAATATGCTATGATATCAGATTTCCCGAAATCAGCCGAATTTTATGCCTAAAAGGTGCTCAAATAATCTTTGTACCCGCAGAATTTCCGCATCCACGCGTCGAACACTGGGAACTGCTCGTGAGGACACGAGCATTAGAAAATCAGTTGTACGTAGTAGCAGTAAATAGAGTGGGGTCGGATGATAGAGCAAGCTATTTTGGTTTAAGCATGATAGTGAACCCATGGGGTCGTGTATTAGCCCGTGCTGGTAGCGATGAGGAAATAGTAACTGCAGATATCAGGCTATCGCAAATAGAAGAAGTCAGATCGAGCATTCCATGTCTGAGGGATAGAAGACCGGACGTTTATAAACTTTCTCTGTATAAATGAAAATCACCTGAGGGTGATGCTCATGAAGAGAGAAGTGGACTTGAGTCTGGCGTATCGACTAATAGCCCCCCGTCCTGTCGTGATAATAACAACCGTGAACAGCAATGGGAGAATAAACGCAGCACCTTTCAGTTTAGTATGTCCGGTTTCATTTGATCCTCCTCGTGTGATGTTTTGCACGGATCCCGAGCATGATACTTATCTGAACGTCAAGGAGACAAAAGAATTCGTAATAAACGTACCACCCGCGGATATTCTTGATAAGGTATGGGAGACAGCAAGGGATTATCCACGCGGTGTTAATGAACTAGAAAAAGCGGGACTTAAATGGGAGCCCTCCCTTAAAGTCAAACCACCAAGGGTTGTTGAGTGTGTTGCTCATCTAGAGTGTGTATATGCATGGGAACGTGAGGTAGGCGACCACGTAATGATAGTGGGTGATGTTGTGGCTGCTTTTGTAAATGAGGACTGCATCGATAGGAGTAATGTCCTTGATGTCAGAACGGCTAAACCCCTTTTACATGTCGGAAGAAACGTTTTCGTTATCGGGGATAAGAGGATATCTGCAAAAATAACAAGATCGCGCGGCTAACTTTTTCCACTCTCACAAATCGAGGATATTGGACACAAGTCGCATAATGGAGACTTCTTGCATATCTTGCGACCATGAGTGACCATGAGGGCATGAAACTCCTTATATACGTCAATGTTTCGCGGCAGCGATTCCATAAGAAACTCTCTCCACCGATCATATCCTCCTTTATTTTTAATACCGATCCTTGTCAGAACCCTGACCGTATACTCACTCACGGGTAAGGAGAGTTTGTTTGCGGCATATAAGATGATGGAATCTGCAGTTTCGGGCCCTATTCCGTTTACTGATAGGAGAAATGATCTCAGTTCTGTAACCGGACAGGAAAATGCCTTTTCTAAGGAGCCGTATTTCGACAAAATGCCTCTGCACAAATTAATAATTCTCTGGGCCTTCTGTCTATAATAATTAACTCCTTTGAGATATTTTTCTAGAATTAAGGGTTGCATGTTTGCAAGAATCCTCAGATCAAGCAAGTCATTATTCTTCAATCTAACAATAACCCGTGCGGCTGCCTCCCAGCGGGTACGCTGAACCAAGATGGCCCCCACCACTATTTCTAGGGAACTCTCTCCAGGCCACCATCCCTGCCTCCCATAATGCGTGAGTAAGGCTTTAAATACCGTTAAAATCTTACTCTTCTCGTTCTCGTCCATATGTCACCACTTTTATATCGCTAATCTCCCTGATACCGATTCCATGCCTACTTTAAAAGGTTACATTTATTTTAGTGAGAGAAGTTGAGAACGTAGAGGTGCCATTCATGCCTTACATGTGTACGAAATGCGGGCACATAGTGAAGATCGAGGAGACAGAGCGGTTGCTGGGAGTCAGATGTCCCAAATGCAACTGCAGAATACTGATAAAGGTTAGACCGCCGATAATAAAGAAAGTGGATGCCGTCTGAACCTCCGGAATAATCATCGTTATCCTCAATCTGCAAAGAGGTGCACCGATTTGGACTTATATGAGAAAGTTATGGAGATGGCAAGGAGAAGGGGTTTCCTGTGGCCAAGCTTCGAAATATACGGTGGGGTTAGCGGTTTTATAACATATGGCCCCCTCGGCGCGGTCCTTAAGAGAAAGATTGAAGATAAATGGAGGGAATGGTTCGTACATAAGCAGGATTTTGTGGAAATAGAAACCCCCATAATAATGCCGGAAATAGTCTTTAAGGCGAGTGGACACCTCGAGCATTTCACTGATGCAATCACCGAGTGCCTAAAATGCAGGAGGAAGTTCAGGGCGGATCATTTAATAGAGGACGCCATAGGCGAGACCGTCGAGGGTCTGAGTACAGAAGAATTAACAAAAATAATCATGGAGAAAAACATAAAGTGCCCCGAATGCGGGGGAGATCTAGATCAAGTCAAGGAATTCAATCTCATGTTCCAGACAACCATAGGACCCTACAGCGATAACATTGGCTTTGCGAGACCGGAAGCCGCGCAGGGAATGTTCGTAGAGTTCAAAAGGGTGTATATAGCGGAAAGGGAAAGACTTCCACTTGGAATCGCGCAGATAGGGAAGGTCCTAAGAAATGAAATCAGTCCGCGAAAAGGTCCAATCAGGCTGAGAGAATTCACAATAATGGAGGTAGAAGTGTTCATAGATCCCGAGAACATAAACTCGTGTCCCTATTTTGACGAAGTAAAGGATGAAGAGCTAAGATTACTGACCGCTGATATGCGTATGAAGAACGAGAAGGAGCCCATCGAGGTCACAGCAGAAGAGGCCGTAAAGAAAGGCCTCATACTTACCGAATGGCAGGCGTACTTTATGGTTATTTCCAAGTTCTTCTTGCTGGATCTAGGAATTCCTTGGGAGAAGCAGAGATTCAAAGAACAGTTGCCGTGGGAGAAGGCCCACTATTCGAAGCAGACATACGACCATGAGGTACTTTTACAAAGATTTGGGTGGGTTGAAGTCGCGGGGCATGCCTACAGAACAGATTATGATCTCTCCAGACACATACAACATAGCAAAGAAGACCTCTACGCTTTTAAAGAATTTCCGGAGCCTAAAATCGTAGAAAAGACTGTAGTGAAACCACTTAAGCATGTTATCGGGAAGGAGTTCAGAAAAGATGCTGCAAAGGTCATCGAGGCTATTTCTAAAACTCCCCCTGAGGAGATAATCAAGGCGTTTGAAACAAAGGGCTACTTTGAAGTTGACGGCATAAAAGTAGAGCCGCGGCATGTGAGTATAGAAAAAGTCAAAGAGAAGATAAGTGGGAAGAAGTTCATCCCACATGTGGTGGAGCCAAGTTTCGGTGCAGATAGACTGGTATACGCAACATTAGAACACGCGTACACAGAGAAGGATGGAAGGGTGGTTCTGAGATTACCTATTGATTTGGCACCAATACAGGTTGCTGTATTCCCACTGGTATCAAAGGATGGACTTCCCGAGGTTGCGAAGAGGGTCTACCGTATGTTAAAGGACGAGGGCTTCACGGCAATTTATGACGAGACGGGGTCCATCGGCAGAAGATATGCCCGTGTTGACGAAATAGGTGTGCCTATCGCAGTAACCGTTGATTATATGACCCTAGAGGATAATACAGTGACATTAAGAAATAGAGATACTTGGAGCCAGGTTAGAACCCGTATTAATGACCTTCCCGAACTCCTGCATAAGTACTTCCGCAAGAAGATAAAATTCGAAAATCTGGGGATCCCGTACACACCGACCGAAGAAGGGGGTGGTTAGATGGGAGTTCCGCAGAGGAGATTGAGATTACGATATAAGGATGTCAAGGAAGGCGAGGCGTATATGAACCCTGAAATGATGAAGATGCTTGGTCTCGAAGATGGCGATGAGATAGAAGTCGTGGTTGCAAAGAGAAAGTGGTTTACCTTCAAGGCACATCCGAGAGAAGAGGTTCCTAGAAACGAGGTCTGGACAAATCCCGACATTCTAAGGTCAAACGGAATTGCAGACAATTCGATAGCAACCGTTAGGAAATACGTACCAGAATCGGATTAGATTTCAAAAACCTCCCCCATCTTCGGCGCTTGCGCGTTTATATTTCTTTGCCTCAGTCTTTCGCTTAAATCCTCAACCTTATGTTCTTCCCCATGTATGCAGAAAACATACTCCAGATCTTCAAACATTGTGACAAACCTGAAGAGATTAGGCTGATCTGCGTGAGCACTGAATTCGAAAAGCTTAACATCCGCGTTCACGTCAATAGAGGTGCCATCCGGAAGAGTTACGCGTTTGTTCCTGTTCAGTAATTGCCAGCCTATGGTTCCGGGAACTTGATAACCTGTAAGGCAAATCAGGTTGTTGGGATCTTCACCAAATTCCTTCAAGTAGAAAAGTGCAGGCCCTCCCTCAAGCATTCCAGAAGTTGTAACTATAACGAGGGGTTCCTCACTCCGGACGATGTCTTCCCTTCGGCCAACATACCTAAAAATCTCGGATCTGAAAGGATCATACCCCGTATACCTTATTGAATTCCTTATTTCCCTGCTGAGGTAAATCCAATACCTTCGATAAAGGTCATTCACCTGCTTTATCATTCCATCTATGAAAACCGATCGCAATTTCGTATTTTCCTGAGAAGTACACCTAATTCTCGACTCTAAAACCAGCATCACCTCCTGAGCGCGGCCGACCGCAAACGCGGGAATTAATACTTTACCCCCAGACTCCACAACCTCCATCACACTTCTGAAAAACTCCTGCTCTATTCTCTTTCTGCTCGGATGCCTGTCAGTGTGATGACCGTATGTCGATTCCATAAGCAATATATCAACATCGCCAACTGCAGTATCTGCCTTCTCTAGAGTTTTAGTATTCGTAACCGAGAAATCCCCAGTATACAGCACCGAAACGTCGCCAACCTTAATTTTTATCATAGAGGATCCCAATATGTGCCCCGATCTGAAAAAAGTAATGCAAACATCGTCATTAAGCCTGTAGGGTACACGATACTCGGCATCGAGAAAATACTTCCTCAAGTCCATGATGTCCTGATTCGAATATGGAGGCTCCAAACCGCGCTCCTTGTATAATTTAAGCATATCTCTATTTAATAGCTCAGCGAGGTCCTGCGTCGGCATCGTTGCCAATACGGTGCATCTATACTTTTTCACAAGAGCGGGTAAATACCCGACATGATCGAGATGTGCATGTGATATTAGGACGACATCTGGAGGGACCGGCGGATCGAGGGGAAAAATATCATCGCCTCCTCCCAGCTTGACTCCGCAGTCGATAAGTATGTTCAAGGACCTGGTTTCGAGTAATATAGAAACCCTACCGACTTCCCTCGCACCCCCTAGGAAGTGTATTCGCATTCTCAAATATCGACACCCACCGCTCAGGTGGGTATGAACTCCTCTTCAAATAAGTATCTTGCAACTTTCCTCAGCTGCTCAAGTCCTCTTACCTCGTTGGGAAACAAAGGTAAGTACACTATTGAAAAGTCATCGTAATATTTTACGATTTTCTCTAGGTTCCTACGTTGCATCTCATACCTTGACCTACAAAAACTGCAGTCCGGAACCTTGGGATGTATCATGTTCACAATCACGTGTGTCACCGGGATTTCGTACTCATACAATGATCTTAACAGCCTCTCGGTCTCGTAAATTGCCATCATCTCCGGAATCATCACAGGAACGAATCGTGTCTTCTTAAGATCACTAAGTTCCTCCTTTGCCCGTCTTATGGTTTCTTTTAACGCCTCAAGAACTTCAAGTGAGCGATCCTCTTCCTCCTCCCTTCTGCTAAATAGCCTTTTTATGAAAGAAGCCGCCTTCGAGAACCAAAGGCGAATTTTTATTAATTTGCCGATCCAACTATCCAAAACATCAGGTAAACTCAGAAGTCTTAATGTGTGTCCAGTTGGCGCAGTGTCAAACACGATCACGTCATACTCGGGCTTCTCTATGAATTCAAGAACCTTAGCAAATGCGAGTGCCTCGTCAACTCCCGGCGCGGTTACCGAAAACATATCCTCAAACTCTTCTATCCCCATACCCATACTCATTGACAATTCAGCTTCCGCGTACCCGCTCATCTTGCTCCTAAAGTCCTTCATTGCCTTGTTTGGGTCCACTTCTAACGCATATAAGTTTTTTATTCCGCTTATTTTCCTAATCTCTCCTCCTATTTTTTGGTCAAAGCTGTCAGAAAGGCTATGAGCCGGATCCGTGCTTATAACAAGTGTCTCCATGCCCCGCTCTGCTAACCACAGTGCAGTTGCTGCAGCACATGTTGTCTTCCCTACACCTCCCTTTCCTCCGAATAGAACGAATCTTATTTTCTCCTCAAATATTGGCGATAGGAGCCCCATACCGATCCTCTCGATAGTTTCTACACCAGTGAAAAGTCGATGGCCACTAGTATCACATAAGTTCAGACACCCTCTAAAATGCTTTGTTTAAAGTAGTATGCGATCTCATGTCCTTCATTTGAAGTGCACGGGAGTGGTCACCCGCATGGTCGGAGCATTTCTCGGCATCTGTAATCAGAAGCGTCACGAGCCCGAATCTTGATAGCGTTAAAAATAAGTGATAATGTGTAAAGTGCACTTTGAGACGAGGTGGATAAAAGTTGGCACTGGATGTGCTCGAAGCTATTAGGGCGGCGGAAAAGGAGGCGGAACAAATAATACAAAAGGCAGAGGAGGACGCGAAGAAAATTATAGAGGAAGCAAAAAGAAAGGCAATGGAAGAAGAGAAAAAGATAGTCGAGGAAGCGAAGAAGAAAGTCGATGGGATGATGAATGCCGCGGTGAAGGAGGCAGAGGAGGAGATTAAGAAAATAGAGACAGAAACGAAGGATAAAATAGAAAAACTCGCAAAAAGTGCAGAAGGCAGGTTGCCTGATGCTGTGAATTTAATTGTAAGAACAATAACGGGGGGAGTGTTATGAGCGAGGAGGAGAAAATAAAGAAAATTAGAGACAGGATAATTGCGCAGGCGAAGAAGAAGGCCGATGAAATAATAAATGAGGCTGAGCGTGAGGCAAAAAGGATAATCGAGGAGGCAATCTCCGAAGCAAAGCATAAGGCTGAAGTTATTCTCAGAAGGGGGGTCGAGGAATCCCAGGCATATAAACGTAGAAAGATAGCGGAGGCAACACTGAAGTGGAGGATCGAATACATAAAGTCTCGTGAGAAGTTCATAGAGGAAGTCTTCAGAAAGGCAAATGAGGAACTTCAGAATCTCGTCAGGACCGACAAATATCGCAAAGTGATCAAGAACCTGATACTTGATGCGCTTAATGTTCTCGGCAGCGGCGAATATGAGGTAATAATTGCAGGAGACACCGCGGTCAGCATAGATTTGAATGAAATAGCCAGATTATCCAAAGAGAAACTGGGAATCGATGTAAAGTTGTCGATGGCAAGCGAACGCGTAAGATCGATGGGAGGCGTCATCGTCAGAACAAAGGACTTGTCATTCGTGGTGGACAATACGTTTGAGGCAAGATTAAAGAGAATGTATGAGCCTCTTAGAGTCCAAGTGGCTCGAATGCTCTTTAAATAAAGACTTGCATGATAATATCGTTTGATATTCATCGATGAAGATAACAAGCTTCCGCAAATGATTATACTTGGTTGGAGTTTTGTCTATCTCAATCCAATTTTTAACACAAATTAATGACTGGAAGGTTGGTTTATTTTCCCAAATCGTTCACTCTCGACCCGGTAGGGGTTCTCGAAAAGCTTAAACGCCTATGTTATCTAAAAACGACCGCCGAGAAAGAATAATGGGGAGCACACCAATGTACGAACTGTTACATATAACACTGTTAGTGGCGGCAATAATTTTCGCACTGCTATCTATCGAGGCAAAGAGGTTGCATCGCGCGGCAATGGCTTTTTGCATTTTCAGTGTGATACTTGGAATAATTTTCTACATGCTAGCAGCTCCATACGTCGCTGTGGCTCAACTGGTAATCTATGCGGGTGCGGTGACCGTTCTCCTGCTGGTTGTAATAAGTTTGACTAGGGGTGGGTGGGAAGAATGAAGATAAGCGCAACTGGGGCGTTCTTCACGATAGTGTTCCTCATAGTTGTACTATGGACACTACTAATGGTAAAACCCGTATTAGAGCCCGGAGCTTTCCTTGCACTTCCGCATTTCGTTAAAAGCACAGAAATCTCGGCGATAGTCCAAGATACAAGTATGCTACTGTGGAACGAGAGAGGATTGGATGTTCTGGCGCAGGCAGCAATGTTACTAGCAACCGCCGCCGGAGTATCCGCTTTGTTTAGAAGAAAGGAAGTTAGAGAGTAGTGGAGGTGGTTAGATGGCCATAGATTTATTCTCTTGGTATATTGGAACCGTAGTAGTACTGTATTCAATAGGCCTCTACTGCCTAGCATCTAAGAGAAATCTGGTGAAGATGGTCATAGCAATAGAAATACTGCTGGCTGCGGCAAACCTGAACTTCATCGTGATGAGCTACTTCATGAGAACAGGATACGTACACACACTGGCTCATGCCATAGTCATAATCTCGATGGCAATCGGCGCATGTGTGGCCGCAATAGCCCTTTCGCTTGTTATGAACGCGTATAGGCATTATAAGACTCTGGATACCCGTAAGATGAGCAGACTCAGATGGTGAGGGGTGGTCGGGAGATGTTACCGTACGCCCCTTGGTTGTGCTGGTTAATTCCACTCGGATTTGCAGTACTCATACCGCTGGCGGATAAAATTCACCCAAGAGTAAGAGATGGACTTGCAATACTCGGATCGTTCTTAGCGATGGTGTTTGCTGCCTCTATGATACCGGATGTGTTCGCAGGAAAAGTAACCATTTGGCCAGATGGAAAAGTCGTAGGCGAAATACCATATGGCCAATCAGTTTCTTGGATCAATGCGACCGTCTATGTGAATGGAAATGAAACCAGAATAACACTTGGCGCGGGAGTTCTGGTCGATCCATTGAGTGTGTTCATGGCAAACATTGTTGGAATAATAGGGTTCCTCATAATGGTCTATAGCCTCGGATACATGGCTGGAGAGCCAGATATGCGACGATACTGGTTCTGGATGTCGACGTTCATAGGCTCCATGATCCTCCTAGTGATGGCTGATAACCTAATACAGATGTTCGTCGGATGGGAGTTAGTAGGTCTATGCAGCTGGCAGTTGATCGCTTTCTGGTTCAAGGCAACAACGCCCAGCCCAGTGCCCGACTTTAAGACCGAAGGCGAATACAATGCACATTGTGGAATGAAAGCATGGATAATGACAAGAGCTGGTGACATATGCCTCCTAATAGCAATTGCAGCAATTGGTTGGGCACAATTAAAGGCCGGTCAGCCGTTAACATTCAAGTTCATGGACCTTCAGGAATCTACTGGCTGGCTGAGGGTACTAGCAGACGTGGGATTGCTTGTACCTATTAGTGTGTTGATGTTTGGAGGACCAGTGGGTAAGAGTGCACAATTCCCGTTACACGAGTGGCTACCTGAGGCTATGGCGGGTCCCACAACCGTTAGTGCACTGATACATGCCGCCACGATGGTTAAGGCTGGAGTATACCTAGTGGCAAGAATGGTACAAGTGTTCTACCTTGCCGGAGAAAGTGCCGGTATGTTGGTTGCACTCAAGCCGCTCTTCATAACCGTCGCGTGGATAGGTTGCTTCACGGCATTTCTGGCCGCAACACAGGCAATGGTTTCTATGGAGCTTAAGAAAGTCCTCGCATACTCGACAATAAGCCAAATAGGGTATATGATGCTGGGTCTTGGTGCTGGCGCGTTGCTACTGATACCAGCCCATGGTTATGTTGCCGGAACATTCCATCTCATGTCTCATGCTGTCTTTAAGGCATTACTCTTCCTCTGTGCAGGATCGGTACTTCATGCGACCGAGACAAAGTACATGTATGAAATGGGCGGCCTTAAGGAGGATATGCCTATAACCTACTGGACAATGGTTATAGGTGCGGCCTCTCTTGCCGCAGTTCCCGGACTGGCAGGATTCTTCAGCAAAGAACTAATACTTGAAATATTATGGAAGGAAGGACAACTTGCGCTCTTCACTCTCGCGACGGTCACCGCCGCATTGACCGCATTCTACAGCTTCAGAATGATAGGACTTACTTTCCACGGACCGAAGAGCGAGTACATAAAGAAGAGAGAGGAGGAAGGAAAACACGTCCACGAGGCTCCTCCAGTCATGTGGGTACCACTGGTGATACTTGCCGTAGCATCGATAGTCCTAGGATGGCTGGGTCCGTACTACGAGGCCTTTGCAACGAGCGGCAGATTCTGGGTAGCTCATGAGCTTGGTTCCGAAGTAACGCTCGAGAAGTATGCTCACTATTTGACAGAGGTCTTCGCAACACCAACTGCGGCCCTCTCGCTACTCATGCTAGTGATCGGAATAGTTCCCGCGTACTACATTTACATAAAGCGTAAGATCGATCCTGCCGAATTAGTAAGTAAGAACGTCGTACTAAGAGCGCTTTACACGTTCTTGTACAACAGATGGTACATCAATCCGTTCTACTACAAGGTGTTCCTTAATGGAACTCAGGCATTCTCCCAGAGATTCCGAAAGTTGCAGACAGGGATACTCAATGTCAACGTTATCCTGATGCTCATAGGATTTGTGGCCTTCATTGCGTATCTGGTGTTTTACCTCCTGTGAGGTGATTTGTCATGTGGGGTCAAATAGCTGGCAAATATTTGCCGGCGGCTCCCATTATGGTACCAGTGGCGTTTGCGATTCTGGTATTCATAGTAGGGTATTTTGCCGAGGAAACTCGTGCTAGAAAGGTAGTAGACTGGCTTGCAACACTAGGAATGTTCTGCACTCTTGCGATCGCGATCAAAATTCTATACAAGGTGGTGTTCGGGGGATTTGTGCTCCAGTTCACGTACCCAATCGCAACTCTTTCCATGCTCGGAACGGGCTTAAAGGTAGATGCTCTCAGCGCATTCATGGCAGTTATATTCTCCTCAATAGGTTTCGCCGCATCTCTTTACAGCGTGAGATACATGGAACACGACACAGGTCTGACACAGTACTATGTGCTACTGCTACTCCTAGTAGCATCGCTGAACGGCGTAGCATACGCTGCTGACCTGTTTACACTGTTCGTGTTCTATGAGATGATGGGCATATCCTCATATTCGCTGGTTGCCTTTAGAAAACACCAGTGGGAACCTGTCGAGGCAGCAATGAAGTACCTCTTCATGGCAGCAATTGGAAGCACGGCTGTCCTCTTAGCAATGTCCATGCTCTATGGACTCACGGGAACGTTAAACTTCGAGGGGATAGCCAATGCCCTTAAGAACGCGGAGGCACCAACGGGTTACTTATACCTAGTAATTGCTCTACTGATAGGAGGATTTGGAGTAAAGGCGGCAATTGTGCCTATGCACTCATGGCTGATCGACGCACACCCTGCCGCACCGACAAGCATAAGTGCAATGCTGTCAGGAGTTGTGATAAAGGGCGGAGTATACGCACTGGTCAGAACGCTATTTATGTTCTTCCCAGTCACGGTCTACCATTGGGACTGGATGCTCGCGGTAATAGGCGTCGTCACGATGACGGTCGCAAACATAATCGCCCTCGTGCAGGAGGATATCAAGAGACTACTGGCGTACTCCAGTATATACAACATAGGCCTGATAATGCTGGGCGTATCAATAGGACACGTGAGCGTCCTTGGACTCACGGGTGCCATGTTCCATGTGCTGAACCACGCAATCATGAAAGCACTCGCTTTCTTATGTGCAGGGTGCTTCCTTCACGTTGTAGGCACTAGGATGCTCTCTGATCTTAAGGGAGTTGCGAGAAGAATGCCAATAACTGGAACATGCTTCGGAATAAGCCTACTGGCTCTGATGGGAGTTCCGCCGCTGAACGGGTTCTGGTCAAAGTTCTGGATAATACTCGCAGTGTTCCTACTACCAGACCCCGTGTACGGTGGAATCCTTGGAATGCTCGCGCTAATCAACGTGCTCCTGGCGACGGGCTATTATGCGAAGGTTCTAAGGATAGTGTGGATGGATCCGGAGTCCGAAAAAGTCAAGGAGGCGAAAGAGGCACCACCCGAGATGCTAATCGCACTGATAATACTGACACTGGCGATACTCGTGATAGGAGTATATCCGCAACCGTTCTTCGAAATCTCAGAAAAGGCAGCAGAAAGCGTTATAGGAGTACTCGGCTAACAAAAAATAACAATTTTTTCCTTTTGTTTGTCTTATTCTTTCTGCTTTTTATTTTGTGCAAAGAATCTTTTTGAAATAACGTCAAGAGCCCTTTTGACAAACTCCTTTTTGCCAGAAATCCTAATAGTATTTTCACTTTCTGCCTCAATCATCGCTCCCGTCTTTTTTTCAATACCCTTAAGCTCGTCGAAACTAGCTGCTCTCGGCAGTACTATCCTCACAAAGTCGACGTCTTTATCTCGTGGAATTCCCGGTATAAATGTCCCACCAAGTTGTGGTAGTGGTACGCGGAATTCCCCGCTCTTGGCCTTCCTTAAAAGCTCCTTCCATTTATTAACGTAGTCTTCTCCAAGAACCGTAGATGCATGTTCAAAGAGAATCTTCCTTGCACTATCTAAGAGCATATCAATATCTGCAATGAATGCCTCCTCCGTGGCTTTACCCCTCGCGAGATGAAGTTGCCAATGAGAAATTAAAAGACGAGAGTGGCGAAGATCTGCATTCACCTGTAGTGATGGTGGAACTCCCTTTGAGGTAAGATCTCCCAGCATCTTATTCAAAACAGTCCATATGGAGTATCTTATTTCAAGGTCCCTCTGAGACAAGGTATCACCTTAGAGACCGATTTTTCTCAATAGAGGTCTCACGGGTATAATATTGTACTGAAGACCTAATACATGTGGCGATGCACCAAGTGCCAACATTATCAACTGGGTTATAAACACAACCGGAAGTCCTAACTTCACTCCCATACGGTCCTCTATTTCCTTCTGTCCCCTATCGAATTGCAGGTGGCAGAACACGCAAGGTGTGGTCAGGCAATCGGCGCCTGCTCTCATCATGTTCTGAACTTTTTCCCTCGTCATGTCTAAACTCACATCTATCGATCCTGCTCTCACCCCGCCACCCGCTCCACAGCACATAAGCTTATCCCTGTAATCTATACTTATGGCGTTCGTGGTTTCGATAATCCTGTCAAGGATCGTTGGTCGCTCGGGATGCTCATGCCGCCTAACCTCTCTGGGCTTTAAGAAGTGGCAACCATAATGAGCGGCCACTTTCAAGCCGCTGAGATCTCTTTCTATCTCGCTCCTTATTCTATTCAGCCCTATGTCATGCTCTATCACTTCAATTACATGCTTGACCTCTATGGTCCCCTTAAACTCTTTGTCGATGTTCTTTAGGATTTCATTAACCCACTCCCTGAGTTCCTTGTTCTCCTTTAAAAGATGATTTGCCTCCTGCAAACTTCCATAGCAGCCGTTACAACATGTTACTATGTCAGCGCCTAGACTCTCGGCAATGCACAGGTTTCTTGCAGCTATAACGATCCAAGTGTAGAGATCAAAGGATCCAAACACTCCGGGTGCTGGGCAGCAGGAGGCTCCCTTCATATCTAGAAGTTCTATGCCATATCTTGTCATAAGGTATCTTGTCGAGGCCTCAACGCCCGGGTACCTGTTGGGCATTATGCATCCGAGGAAAAACGCATATTTCTTCGCCATTTAACCACTCTCCTGATAACCAACCATTTGATCGAATTTCATAATTTTTATCAACTTTCTGACTTCATCCAGCGCCTCGGGATAAGAATGAACCGTGGGTGGCAATTCACTTAAACCTAAAGCCTTTCTGATCTCTTTAAACTCGTCGGTGATCGGAACTGCGTGACCAAATCTTATAAGAAGCCTTGCAACTCGTTTGTGTTGCTCTTTCATCCTGCCGCTTTTTGCAGCAATGTTTCTGATCACTCTGATGATGTCCGTAGTTCTGACGCCGCGCGGACACCTCTCATAACACGTATAACAGGTGGTGCAGTACCAGAGCTCTTCACTTGAAAGCACCTCATCCTTGAGCCCAAGAAGAGCCTTGCGCATAACTAGACGCGTCCTATAAGCAGTTCTTCTGCCAGATGGGCAACTTCCACTGCACGTTCCGCACTGGAAACATGCAGTGATGGTTTCCATATGTTCTCTTCCGAAAATCTTGGACCCGTACTCTATTATCTCCTCAACAAACTTAGGATCGGTTTTTTCGAGTTGTATGACCTGTTCGGAAGCACTCATCGCGGACACCCATTACGGATCAGCCGGGAATTACATACCCGGTGTCCTTTATTTGTTCTTTCCCAAGAAAAGAGGTATCCTCCAGTTATTCTGGTTATTACGTAAAAAATGTATTGGGGGTCAATGCGCATTATACGCGGTCAAAATCGCGTTAACAAAGTCTTCAGGTGAGGTGCCGCTAGTTCTTATTTTTTTACTCTCAAAGACTTCCACAAGTGCGGACTTTAGGAGGTTCTTATCTAAGCGTAGACCCTTTAATGAGTTTTCCAAATCGGCTATTGCATCTCGAGGCTCGAGCCAAAAGTCCCCGCTTATCAAAATATCCCTGATCACTTCATCCTCCATCTCGAAAGTCACCCTGATTAAACCACCAGGGGACTTATAGACCCCCTCAACGATGTAAGTATCGCCTGCCACCTTAACTTTCCTTGTAGCAAGATTCGGATGTCTCTCCTCGTGCATAAATAGCCACTCATGCGAAAGATACTGCTCTCTGAGTTCCCGTATGATTTCCTCCTCTCTTCTCGTCAATTCACCTCTTTCAAGCTTAACATTGAGGTACTTCTCAAAATTCTTCACTAACAAGTCAACAACTCTGCTTCTATCCGGTACGTACCCTAACTCTCTCCTCAATGAGGTGACCCTTTCCTTCAGACTTTTTGCAAACTTGTCCCTGAACTTCTCACTGGGTACCCTGAGAACCTTAACCATTATATCGTAATTAAAGTCGAGAATTATGTTGCCGACGAAGACAAATGCTTTCTCTATTTCCCCACCGCCGTTTCCACTGATCTTCCTACCGTTAACCTCTATGTCATTAACGGGTCTAAAGTACGCGTCGACCCCTAACTCCCTATACGTTTGCACAGGAGCCCTTAAGAAGTACTCAAATCTACCAACGGTGTCCGCGGGGACATCTGACCAGTCCTGGGGAATCACCAGTTGATAAAATATCTGATTTTCGTCTAAGTATACGGCCCCGCCGCCAATAACTCTCCTCACTATTGGTATTCCCATTTTCCTGCAAAATTCTATGTCTACCTCCTTTGAAACCTCCTGAAAATACCCGCAGGAAACCAGAGGTGATGCCGGCCAGTCTATGAAAAGTGTCGGTGGAATGTCCCCCTCGCTTAGAGCAATCGCCGCTGCATGCCATATTACCTGCGTCAAAACGGGATCTATCGGCCCAAGAAAAACGTATCGCAGCTTCTTCATCTCAACTCTCCCTTCTTAAGCTTCTCCTCGTCCTCCTTGATCCACTTCTCTATGTTCTCGACACCATGAATTAGATTTTTCAAGTCCTCCTCTAAGTTCGTCGGTTCTATTACCGCGATCCACCCCTCACCGTACGGATCCTCATTTAATAACTCGACTCTTTTCTCCTTAACGAGTTTTTCATTCACCTCTATGATCTTCCCGCTGACTGGCGAATACAGAGTTCCGCGCCATTTCCCACTCTCAACAACCGCAAGAGGCTTTCCTTGCTCGACATGCCGCCCAACGGGGAGTACTCGTATTGCTATTGCTCGCCCTAAGGCCTGTTGCCCCCAGTCATCTATTCCCACACGAACCTTCCCATTTTCAATACGTGCCCACGTGTGCCTTGGATGATAGTAGAGATCCTCGGGGAATTCATATTTTCCGAGTATTTTTACCAATATGCCGACCTCCACAATTTCTGAAGAGAAGTCACCGCATTGAGAATATAAATGATGTACAGAGACTTGTTAGGGTGTATCATCCCAATATGCTTTTTCCAAAATAAAACGCAAAGTTGCTGGAAAAATCGAAATTTTGTCCCTGTGGGTTTATTGTTTAAACCCTTTTAATTGACGTATGATTTATATTGGGTACCTTTCGAATAGTTAGCGACTCGCGGAACGAGGGAAGACGGATGAGCGACGCGCTAACTGTCATAATAGCGTTTGTGGTCTGCCTTCTGACTTCAGCGTTCCTTTACGCGCTCGGACGGAAATTGGCACCACGGGGCAAAGAGAATGACGAGAAAGTAACACCATACGCATGCGGAGAAGACTACCCGGTCGAATACATACAGTATTACATCCACTGGTTCTACTACGCGGTCTTCTTCACAATACTTGAGGTTGCAGCGATACTCATAGCGTTCTCGCTGTTCGCACCAAGCGTGGCGCTCGTGGTGGTAATAATATACACGATTATGGCCCTAATTGCCGCGTTTATGGCACCGCGTGAGTAGGTGATGTGATATGGGAATACTAGATCGTATGGTCAAGTGGGCGCGTATAAGATCACCCTGGATACTCCACTTCAACACGGGAGGATGCAACGCGTGTGACATAGAGGTACTAGCAGTATTAACTCCAAGATTTGATGTTGAGAGGTTCGGAATACTCCTAAAGGGAAGCCCCAGACATGCTGATGTGCTCGTAGTAACAGGTCCCGTGACGAGACAAGTTGCTAAGCGGCTAAAAAGAATTTATTATCAAATGCCTGAGCCTAAATTCGTAATGGCAGTAGGTGCATGCGCAGTCAGCGGTGGGGTCTTCAGGGGGGCTTATAACGTACATATGGGACTCGACCAAGTACTTCCGGTCGATGTATACGTTCCCGGATGCCCACCAAAGCCGGAGGCCATCATTGATGGTGTTGTTAAGTTGTTAAAGAAGTTGGAGGAGGGTGGTTAGTGTGAGCGAACTAAAAGCGGAACAGGAACTCGTCGAGGATGTAAAGAAACAGCTCGGTGACAAAATTGTGGACACCAAGATCCAGAGGGCAAAGAGGGTGTATATAAGGGTAAAGGCCGGAGATCACCGTGACGTTATAAAGTACCTCAAGGAGAAATGGGACGCATATCACGTATCGACAATCACTGGCGTTGACTTGGGCGAAAATATAGAACTTCTTTATCACCTGTTCGCCTATCGGGGAAATGTTACGGTCACCGTGCGAACCGAGGTTCCAAAGTCGGATCCCAAGATACAGACAATTGTTGACATAATTCCGGGCGCAACGCTCTATGAGAGAGAAGTTCATGACTTGCTGGGTGTGGTTTTTGAGGGACATCCTGAGCTTGAACGTTTAATATTACCGGATGACTGGCCAGAGGGGGTATATCCCCTAAGAAAAGAATACAAACTCGAAGTTGAGGAAGTTGAAGAGGTTAAGGAGGAGGGTGAGGCATGAGCGAGGAGAGGATGTTTAGAATTCCCGTTGGTCCTCAGCATCCCGCTCTTAAAGAACCGATAAACTTCACATTCATAGTTGATGGAGAAAGGGTCGTGGATGTCAAGCCACGGATAGGATACAATCACCGCGGAATAGAGAAACTCATGGAATCGAAGACGTACATTCAAGGGCTTTATCTCATCGAGAGAATTTGCGGAATATGCTCGGCGGCGCATCAGGGATGTTACGCTCAGAACATAGAGGAGGCCGCAGGCATCGAGGCACCCCCACGTGGTGTATACCTCAGAACGCTAATCTGGGAGTTAGAAAGAATTCACAGCCATCTCCTGTGGGTAGGTGTCGCATACCACGAGATAGGGTTTGATACGCTATTCATGTATGTATGGCGTGACAGAGAGCGGGTTATGGACATATTGGAGATGATATCGGGTAACAGGGTCAACTACGCAATGAACACCATAGGTGGAGTTCGTAGGGATGTTACTCCCGAAATTGTAGACAATGCCCTAAAGGCCCTCGACTACTTGGAAGAGAGAACGAAGTACTACAAGAAGGTCACCGAAGAGGACGACAGCATCCTTGCAAGGACCGTCAACGTCGGAATACTGAAGACAGAAGATGCTAAGAGATTATGCGCCGTCGGCCCGACGGCAAGGGCATCAGGACTGAAGGTTGATGTGAGAAGAGACGACCCATACGGTGCTTACGACGAGTTGGACTTCGACGTCGTAGTTTATGACACCTGCGACCTTACCGCGAGAGTACTCGTACGTATAGACGAGGTTCTCGAAAGTATAAAAATGTGCCGCCAGATTCTCCAGAACCTCCCATCTGGGCCCGTTAGAGTGAAATTCAAGAGAAAGGTTCCAGAAGGAGAGTCAATAAGCAAGGTGGAGGCCCCTCGTGGAGAGGACTTACACTATGTCAAGGCAAATGGCACTGAAAAACCGGAGAGGTACAAGGTGAGAGCACCTACACTTGCGAATATACCGTCGGTCTGCGAGATGCTAAAGGGAGGATACATTGCCGACATCCCAATAGTATTCGCTGGTATCGATCCCTGTATTGCGTGCACCGACAGGATGTTGTTCATAGATGTGAATACTGAGCGAAAGTGGATGTGGACGGAAGAGGAGTTGAGGATGTACGCGCGTAAGTGGTATAAGAAACATCTTAAGGAAGTGGTGAGGGAAAGATGGAAGTGCTAGAACTCATACTCCTTATATTGGCAACTGTGTTGTTCCCCGGTGTTGTGTTCTGCACGTATTACGCCCTATTTCTAGAGTGGGTTGATCGAAAGTTCTTTGCAAGGCTCCAGAACAGAGTGGGGCCTTGGATAACTGGGCCAAAAGGAATACTGCAGCCCATTGCGGATATAATAAAGTTACTCGCAAAAGAGGACATAACTCCAAATGGGGTTGATAGAGCCGGTTTCGTCGGTGCACCTTTCTTCGCATTAACCTTAGCGCTGTTCTCATTGATGTTCGTGCCAATAGCATCAACAAGCGGAATACTCTCATTTAAAGGAGATCTGCTCATAGTGCTGTTCATATCCACGGTATTCGGCATCATAATAATATTCGCCGGGTACGTCTCTGCAAGCAGATTCTCGATAGTCGGCACTGCAAGAGCGGGGCTCCAGTTCGTGGGGTACGAAATCCCGCTCTTTGTGTCAGCAATTATTCCCGCACTTATAGCCAGGTCTCTGACATTGAAGGAAATAGTGGAGTGGCAGATTGCACATTACCCACTGATACTATGCTTCCCTGCAATGATAGCATTCGGAATCTTCATAGTATGTTCCCTTGCGAAACTCGAAAAACTGCCGTTTGACATACCCGAAGCAGAAACGGAGATAGTTGCAGGGTGGGCAACAGAGTTCAGCGGAAAGAAGTTGGCCCTCTTTAGACTTTCAACGGACCTGAAAATGTTGCTTCTTGCCGGATTGGCGACTGCATTGTTCCTTGGTGGACCTGCACCCTGGGGCTTCACACTTCCGGCAGATCTAAATCCGTACCTTGCGGCGCTCATATACTCGATATGGTTCGTGATAAAGACAATAATCGTTGTGCTTATAATGTCCACGTTGAAAGCGGCATTTGCAAGGTACAGGATAGATCAGGCACTTAGGGGCTTCTGGAGATATCTAACGCCCCTATCGCTTGCAATACTAATACTTACGCCTATAGTCGCCTATCATTTCTACTGGTAGGTGATGTAAGATGAGATTACCCGCAAGGTTCTCACCCGAATTGCTGAGGCATGTGCCGCGCAAGCCGGCAACAGTAATGTATCCGTTTGTCCCCGTGGAAGCACCGGAGGGCTTCAGGGGAAAACATGAATTTGATATAGAGAAGTGCGTTGGATGCGGCCTGTGCGCAAGGGATTGCCCCTCAGGAGCAATAGAAATGGTTCCCGATGAGAGAACAAAGGGCAAAAAGCGTCCTGTGATCCACTTGGACAGATGCCTCTTCTGTGCCCAGTGCGAGGAGTCATGCCCAAGAGGGGCGATAAAGCTAACAAAAGTGTACGAAATGGCGGGCTACAAGAGGGAAGAAATGGTAGTCACCGCCCCCTGATGCTTTTCCTCAAATATTATCCATTTTCTTATTTTTATCCTAAGACTGACATATTCTTCCCTCCTCGAAGGCCTAATGGTTAGATTTATTCACATTACGGTCAGGATTTTTCCAGTATCCACACCCCCCGCGGACAGAGAGAGTGCTCCACATGTGTAAAAAGGAGAGTTTGTACAGGCTTGCAAAGGAAATAAAGGAATTCGTTGGAGTTTCTAGAAAGAGGCCAATCATAAGAGTGACTTCCGCATTAACCGATACCCTAGAATTTTCCGATGCAAAGATTATAAGAAGCTTCGGGGAGGATGCAGCAATACTCGACATAGGTAATGGAAGACTCCTCTTATTTGCGGCAGACGGAATATGGTATAAGTTGGTATCAGCGGACCCATTCTTTGCTGGATATTGCGCGGTATTGGTTAACGTGAATGATATTGTGTGTAAAGGCGGGGATCCTTTAGCGCTGGTCGATATACTCGGCGTTCCGAAGGAGTGCGATATCGATAAAGTTGTGAGGGGAATAATACGGGGATGCAAGAAGTTTGGTGTTTCCTGCGTAGGAGGGCATTTGCACCCGGATCATCCGATCCCCGAAATCTCCGCCGCAATCATAGGAGTTGCGGAATATAATAAGGTGATATTCAGCGATCTTGCAAGACCCGGTGACCTAATAATCATAGGGATAGATCTGGACGGGAAGTTTCATGAAAAGTTCAAATTGGCGTGGGACACAACATCGCACAAGTCTCCTAAGCAGATCAGAGATATGTTCCAAGCAATGTATATAATAGCGGACGAGGGACTAGCAACCGCAAGCAAGGATATAAGCAATCCTGGAGTCCTCGGATCTCTCGGGATGTTGCTCGAAGCAAGCCAAGTTGGCGGATACGTGTATCCTGATAAGATACCTATTCCGGAAAACGTGTCAATATATACATGGGTCAAGACGTACCCCGGATTTGGGGTTGTGCTCACATCACCCGAGGATCTTGCAAATAAATGTGTGAAAATACTGGAAGACCATGGAATATCAGCATCCATAGTCGGAAAGGTGATCTCTGATCCTCTTCTTCTCCTAAAAAGCGATAATGAAATGGCTGAGGTCTTTAACTTCTCAAGAGACAAAATTTCGGGGAGACCTAACAGAGGGCAATTAAAACAAATTTAAATTTAAAATCATATAGATAAATTGGGCCGTGGGCCCGTGGCCTAGTCTGGATAGGGCGCCGGCCTCCGGTCAAATTGTTGGGAGAAAGCCGGAGGTCCCGGGTTCAAATCCCGGCGGGCCCGCCACGCAATATAGAGCTCATCATCGGCCATTTAAATACTTGAACGAAGCTATGCAGATGAGGTACTTATTTAAGGATATGCGAAGATCCACGTTCTAGTTCTAATAATTCTATAACCAAGTCTCCTGTAGACCCTTATAGCGGGCTCGTTACCTACCTCTACGTGGAGGCCTGCAGGGATGCTCGAAGCCATCGCTTCCCTTGTCAACGCTGAGGTTACGGCCTTAGCAAAACCCTTTCCTCTGTACTCTTTCCTCGTGAATACACCACCTATTACATGGATTTGTGGAAGGGTTATGTATCTCGCAGCTATAGAGGCAAGAGCATTATCGATTATTACACCATAATGGGTGTACTCTCTAATGATTTCTCTGGCCTCATCCACGCTCATCTCTGTCCCCCTTTCCAACTCCAAGTCCCTATATAGGAGTGCATGCTCCTCCTTCAGCCTCACAGCCATCCTTTCAAGGGGACTAGGCCTGAAATTTTCTGGATCACAGATCATATCATGGAACTCCTCGACATTAAACCTTTTAAAACCGAGACTTCTAAAGTGATCGGTAATCATTTCTATATCGCTAGAAGTGCTATTATATAGCTGTATATCCGCCATCTTACTTGGAGAGATCTTGATTTCCAATATTATGTCGCTAGTAGGATTCCATATGTGGATCTCGTAAATATCTTGAATAGTGAACCTACCACCATGCCATATGAGGGCATAGGACTTGATGTCGTCATGCGAAGCAAGCAATAATACCTCGGTTTTATCAGGCTCACGCGTGAGGTAGTAGGTGGCGTAGCAGTGTGCTGATAAGGGGTCACTCCTACAGAGATCGCTTAGTGCGTTCATCAATCGATTTTGGGCAGAAAGTTGCAAGCCTTTAAATCTAAGTACGGTATTCATACCGATTCACTTCCGCCAGTCTGCCTGGTCCTGCTTGCTGATGCGCTCCTAACAATTTGTAAAGCAAATCTTCGTCTTTTTACATTTTCTGCTTATTCTGCTTATTATTTTAGCAATCTTCACAAATAACTGAATTGCCTAAAGAACTTCTCATAATATTCGATGAAACTTAGTACCTCTAAACTACTTACCAGTGTATGGACTCTTTACGGGGAGTACTGGCTTTGTATGTCAAGTCGAACCCTAATAACTTCAGTAACCATTCTCCTATCAGCTATAAGGCGTGCACTGCACATCCATTGTAGTTCATTTATAGCGGATAGGATGGCCATAGAAAATAGTGCGTTGAGAACAAGCGTCATACGCCAAATAGGTCTCTAAAATGTTTATTTTTAGTTTCGGGTTTCTAAGCTGGAAGTCCTAGGTTTAAATTCCAACAAGCTCACCGATTTGTTTAGGGAGTTTAAATAAAAGGAAAATATGAAATTTGCACTGCTAGAAAGATATTAAATTTTCACCCAGATTTCTTTAATCTTTTCGAGCAGAGGTTGCGTACTTATTGCGTGTAGATGTAAGCATAACTGGGTACGAGGATTTAATCCCAAAACTAGTCCTATTAACTGGCTGAGGTGGAGAACGGGTATTTGAAAATCTATCTTCCCACTTTTGTACAGATCTCTTTGGCAAATATCAAGCCTGTACATACACGCAGGGCACCACACGACTATCATATCTGCACCGACTCTATGGATACTTTCTAACTTCCTTATGCATATATTTTCCGATAACTCGTAATGGACTCGTGACTGTATGCCGGATCCCCCGCAACACAAGTTTTTCTCCGAGTAATCCACGACCTCGGCCCCTAAATCGCTTAATAACTCGTCTACAAATCTTGGGTTCTTGTGGTCATCGAATTTCCTGAACATCAACTCGCGACGATAATGACATCCATAATGCACTGCAACTCTCAGCCCTTCTAGCGAGAATCTCATCCGACGCAGAATTTCATCCTTAAATGCATAAAACATCTCAGGTACATGGAAGATGTCAACATCTAAGTCGTTTACATCATCGGGAGTCCGACCAATTATCTCAGCTATCCTCCGAGCCAGATCCTCGTTATTACTTAGTTCTCGAAGAGCATGATTAAACGCAGTGTAGCATGCGTTACAAACAACAAGTACTGCCTTGCAAGCGAGACTCTTTGCTAGGAGCATATTTCGGGCGCAGAGGGAAACCATGACTTCGGGTGGCGACATATTCCAAAAGAATGTGGGAAAGCCGCAACATGTCTGGTCATCTGACATCAGGAAGGGTATGTCGAGAAACTTGAGCACAAAGTACGTGGCCACCTCTATCCCAGGATGGGCCTGCACGCAAGGCCGGAAGAGGAAGAAGGGCACCGTCTCTCTAATAATGCTGAAGTCCCTATCATTAGACATTTCTACTCACCTTTTTCATGTATTCTAAGGCTTCTGACTTCTCAAATATGCGCTTAACGTCTCTAAGCGCATCTTCTGAAACAGACCTTGGTGGTATACCGACCTCCCTCTGGAGATTTATCAGATTATCTGTTAGCGGAACAGAAAGCCCCGTTTCCATGATGTTTTCCGCGAATTTTATTATCTTGCTCATCTTTAATAGCGTGTTTATGTCCTGTAAGAGCACGCCAGCGTATCTGAGATTTATTATGAACAACGCCGGGTTTATCGACCGCGGGCACTTCATCGCGCATTCAAAACACAGCAGGCAGTCCCAAATGTTCTCACGTTCAAATATATCACCTAATGAGCATAAAAGGAAACGCCCGACGATCCTTCGGATATTAAAGTTGGAAAAGCGTGCCGCTGGGCAATCGCCGACGCACATCCCACACTGGTAGCAGGTTTCTATATTGCCCGCTCTTTTTCTCAAGTCCTCCTTTATTGCCCGTTCCACGGATTCGGGGATCGTCTGCGATCCTCTCAATACACTTCACACCTTAAGGGGGCGTCGTGATATAGTTACATAACGCAATTTAAATAATATGGCATGATTGAAAGTATGCTTAGCGGAATATGAGGCGATTTGCGTGATTACTCTCGCATGTACAAAGTTTTTCGTAGGATCTCCAAGAATTTGTGAGAGAAGATTATAGGAGGTGTCCATTTGTCAATTTTCAAATACTTAAAGCCAAAAATCACGTATAGGGTCATTATAGCTAGAATGCGTCCGAAAGAGGAACGTTCCGAGTACGATAGACTCTCAAATGGATATATGGAAATTGCCGCAGTTGCATATTTTAATCCGAGTGATTACGACTCCCTGATAGGTAAGGAGGGTGGTAATGTTAAGGTGAAGGGCAGGGGAGGGGAGGTAGTACTTAAACCGCTAAAGGACGAAAGAGTTCCCAAGAACACAATAATCATACCGCCGGGACCTTGGGCTAATGCGTTGATCGATGACAGTGGCCATGGCGGCATTCCTCATTTTAAGTCCTTAAATGTCGAAGTGATGGTTGTCAAAGAGCCCGTTACCAAGGTAGAAGAGATTTTAAAAAGGTGATGATATGTCATCTGGAGCGCCTGAAAAGCTTATTATAAAAGGCGGCGTGGTCGTGGATCCGATTAATGAAATTCGAGGAGATAAACTCGATATTTTCGTTTCTAATGGAAAGATTTGTGAAGAATTCGATGAAAAGAATGCAAAGATAATAGATGCGGCTGGAAACATCGTTGTTGCCGGGGCCATCGACCCTCATGCTCATCTCATCACAACAGGATCATTTCTGAGATACTTGGTTCCTGTAGCCCGCAAAGCACCAACTTATGAAATAATAAGAGAGTATGTGAGGCTGGGATGGACGACGATATCGCTGGTCGGTCCCTCGATTCCCGAAGTACTGCATGTACACACGATCTTACGTAATATTGGTTTCATGGATTACGCGATATTTCCCCGCATCGACAATGATCAGATGTTTCTTTCTCTTGTCAGAACGCTGGACATCGCCGGACTTGCGACCTATTTGAGCATCATCGCTAAGAACTTACAAACGCTCGGTTTTTACATGGTACCGCCTGGCATCCTAGAGGGACAGGTCGCAGGACAAGATATAAAATCCTTGAAAGAAAAAATCAGAGTGCTGGACATCTCCCCCCTCGAAGCAATTATGGCACTTTTCGATTCCATAAAGAGAATAGGGTCTTTTGTTCCGGTGCAAATAGAGGCGCCTGGACTGACAAATAGCCCCATCGAAGAATTAAAGGAGATAATTGACGTACTTGGTGATGCAAGTATATTTGTGCCTCATTTATCGTATCATCTTCTGGGAGAGGACATCAGCACTGAGGAATTGCTGAAGCTTTTCGAGGGTGGCAAAATCTTCGGGGACATCGGAGTGTGCGTAGATAGAAGTATTTCGGTAGCGCCCATAAAAAGGGTAGATGGATACAAGAATATACGGTGGTTTGCATCTTATGCTTGTGAAATGGAATCGTTTTCCCTCTATGGTCTTTTGGACGAAGAGTTTGCAGAGAAGCAGTCTTATGAAATTCTCAAAAACGCCTTAATGCTAGCAATTAAGGGAGGTAGGAAGGATAATTTGTCAATTTCAGGAGATATTCCACTATGCTCAGAACCTAAAGACCTTGCGATATTTATGTGTTCAATTCTTAGTAAGGAGTGCAGAAAGGAGGTTATAGGTCGGCATGCCACAGATGACCTGTCAGCATTACCGGATGTCAATCTTATAGACGTCATACAAATGACCAGGGCGTCTCCTGCTAAAGCTTTAGGAATCGTAGAGAAAAAGGGACATTTAGGAATCGGCGCAGATGCAGATATCGTAATCTATGACTTTGACATAGAGAGGCAGGACCCGTCGAGAGACTGGAAGGCATTCATGAAAGCGCTCCTGAAGCCGAAATATGTCATAAAGAGTGGTCAAGTAGTAGTGGTGGACGGCGAAATTACGAGTTCCGCCAATTCTTCTCCCATAATTGGCCGGGCAAAAGATATCGACCAAAAAGAGTTCGAAGAATTTATTAACAGAGTGAGGAGAACCACAGGCCTTTACTACTCTTGCGTCGTTGAGAATAGATACAGAAGTGTCATGTGAGTTTTTTGAATTTCCCCCGCTCTATAAGTCTTCTTATTCCTATTTTCGATATCTCGTCCTCTAGACGCTTTAACCTCTGTTGTAACTCGTCTTTGACATCTTCAGGTACACTTGGAACTTCTCGTAACTCTTCCGCTGGAATTCTCTCCTCAATTTCAATTTTCGCATACCGCTGATGCTTTGGTGTTTCACGATTGATAGTTGCATCTATTATTGCTCTTTTCCTAGACCCTGCCCACAGAGATGGAACCTCCGGATCAATAATGTTCACCGATGTTATCTCGACTTTAATTATATTTTCCGGGCATGCTCTCTCACAAGACCCGCAGAATATGCATAGACTCTCATTAACGGCTATCTTGCCTTCCCTTTCTGGGTCCTTTGGAATATACCAGCAATTTACGGGACATATGTTTATACAGGCCTTACAACCAAGCGGATCGCACTTCTCTATATGGAAAAGCTTTATCTTTCCCTCGAAGCGCTTTTTTACCTCAATGGCGTTTCTGGGACAAGTATTGGTACACCATCCGCAGTAAATGCAGTTTTCCTCGTTTATAACCACGTCTCCCGTGATGCGTGGTATTTCTATTTCTCTTTCAACTGGTGTTATGCACTTCACCTCTATTGCCTCATCAGGACAAATCTCTGCACAGAGGCCACAAAAATCACATTTCTCCAAGTTCACACTTATTGAGGAGGCAAAAGTGAGATCTGAGGGATCCGGCTTTTTCCACTCAATTACTATTGCATCGCACAATTCTGCACAAATACCACAAAATGTGCACTTTTCTTCGTTTATTTTTATTTCACCTTCGATTTTTTCGGGCATCTTCTTATATCTTACCAGATCTTCCTTCTTTTTAAGTTGAATTCTGACCTCTATACACCTCGTTGGGCAAATAGTCTCGCAAATCCTACAAGGAATGCACTTCTCTTTATCAATTCTTATACTTCCTACAATCCTCGGATACTCTTTCAGTGTCTCGATTCTCTGACCATTTATTTCGAAAATTATCGCATTGATAGGACAGATTTCGGCACAAAGACCGCAAAACTGACATTTATCTTGATCAAAGGTTATTTTCGCAAATTTTCCATCCATTTTCCCTGTAGCTATCTGGGGTATCGGTCCAAGAGAAATAGCACCCGTTGGGCATACCTCTACACATAATCCACATCCGACACACGTGTCCGTATTGTAAATTAGCCTTTTCTTATAATTACGCCCAATCCACGTAACTATCATTTCGTTCTCCGTGAAGTCCAATAATATTTGGGGAGAAAACTCATCCGGCACTTTTCATCACCAACTCGGAACCTATCGGACCCAACTTCTTGAGTTCTTCAACAAACTCCCTGACTATGTTTGCGAATCTCTCTCCTTCGGATGCCGAAGTGCTTGCGATTTTCAATCTGCGTGGATTAATCCCCACATTCTCAAGATACTTTTTGAGCGCAGAAATTCGTCTCTCGGCCTTTGAAAAACCTGTCCTGTAATGGCAATCCTGAGGATGACAACCAACCACAAGGACTCCATCAGCTCCCGCCTTAAACGCCTCTAATATCATGAGGGGACTGACCCTTGCTGTGCACATGACCCTTATCGGTCTAATGTTGGTTGGGTATTGTATTTTTGTGGTTCCTGCGAAATCAGCAGCCGCATAACCACACCAATTGCATAAGAATGCAACTATGAGGGGGAATTCGCATTTGTTTTCCAATGTTGCATGTATTTGGGCAATTATCTGTTGATTTGTGAAGTAAGGCATATCTAACGCGCCTGTGGGACAAGCGGCAACACAGGCGCCACATCCCAAGCAGGCACTTGAGTTTATGATAACCCCTTTCTCCTTATCGAATGTCAAAGCCCCCCAATCGCAGGCCTCCTCACAAAGCCTGCATCGCTTACATAGATCTGGATTATACGTCGGGACGTAGGGATCCAATTCTATTTTTTCGTGTAGCACAAAGTTCGCTGCATCGAGTGCGGCAGATTTGGAGTGTGCAACCGTGTCCTGAATGTCCTTAGGACCTTGAATTGTACCCGCAATGTAAATTCCCTGTATCATAGTCTCTGAAGGGGCAAGCTTCGGATGCCGCTCGAGGAGAAACCCATCAGAGGATTGAGAAATTCCTAGCATTCGTGCCAAGTCCTCGGTATCAGAGGGAGGAACCAGTCCCACGGACAATACCACGAGATCAGCATTTATTTCCATGATTTCCCCAGTAAGCGTGTTCTCTGCTCTAACTATGAGATCATCGCCGTTTTCATTTGCGGTGACCGAACTCGCCCTACCTCTTATTATCTTTATTCCGAAATCTCTCATTGCTTTCAGCAAGAACTCCTCATACCCCTTTCCATACGTTCGTATATCCTGGAAGAGTATGAACACCTCGGCATCAGGTATCCTTTCCTTAATGCAAATAGCCTCCTTTATGCTGGCCGTACAACAGATCCTAGAACAATAGGGGTTGCCTACGCTTTCGTCCCTACTCCCAACACACTGGATGAACACGATCCTTCTGGGTTCCTTTCCGTTCGATAACCTGACCACACGTCCGCGCGTTGGGCCACTGGGGCTGAGCAACCTTTCGAGTTCTAGTGATGTTATAACATCGGGATACCTTCCGTAGCCGTACTCGCTCTTAAGTCGGGCATCAAAGGTTTCATAACCCGTGGCCACAATAATTGCACCAACATGAATCCTTATCCTTTCTGGCGTTTGATTGAAATCTATTGCATCGCGTTCACACGCATCTTCACAGTTTCTACAACCTATGCAATGATCTGGGTCTATCACCGCGAGCAGAGGGACTGCTTGCGGAAACGGTAGATATATTGCCTTTCTTGGCCTCAGTCCCATGTCAAACTCGTTAGGGACCTCCACAGGACATGTTTTTGAACAAATTTCTATGCATCCGACGCATTTCTCCTCATTTACGTAACGTGGTCGTTTCAGTATCTCTACCTCGAAGTCCCCCGGTCTTCCCTTAATGCTTGTTACCTCCGATAACGTTAGGACTTTTATCATAGGATGCTCCGAAACCTCGCTCATGAGAGGGGCCAGTATGCAAATTGAGCAGTCAAGAGTCGGGAAAAGCTTGTCGAGCATAGCCATATGCCCGCCCAGCGTCGGTTGCTTTTCGACGAGATAAACCTCAATTCCGAGACTTGCAAGGGAGAGTGCAGCCGTTATTCCAGCGACTCCTCCGCCTATTACTAGAACTCTTTTCTTCGCACGTGCGTATCTGCGCTGTATTGGGGTTAGAAGCCTTGCCTTTTCGATTCCCATCTTTATCAGAGCAATAGCCTTGTTTGTCGCGGCGGTTGGAGAATACATGTGAGGCCAAGAGCATTGTTCACGAATATTCACAAATTCTACCAGAAACGGATTCAAACCCGCCTCTTCTGCTGCTCTTCTAAAAAGTCTCTCATGAAGCCGCGGGCTGCATGCCGCTATTACAACTTTTGATAATTTTTCCTCTGCTATTTTCCTTTTCAACTCATTAAGCCCTTCCTTGCTACATAGGTACGTGTGATCCATCACGAAAACGTTGGGGGCCCTCGCTATTTCGTTTAGAACCCGCTTGATGTCTATTACTCCGGCAATGTTCGATCCGCAATGGCATATGAAAACTCCTATTTTGTCGCTGTCCATATACTTCATCTCTTGAAAATAGTGGATTGTGTGCCACCTTGTTGAAAGTAAATAAATGGAACCATATACGTATTTCTGACACTGACCTCCGGTTCATATTCCAGAGGTGTAAGAGTTTGAAGCCGTCTCCTCTCGAGATATATAAACTACTTCCGAAGACAAATTGCAAAAAATGTGGTTTGCCAAACTGTATGGCATTTGCCGTGAGATTACTGAGCGGTCAGGCAAAAATAGAGGACTGCCCCGACCTCGTAGAGAGGGAGGAGTTCAGAGAGAATTATGAAAAACTTAAGGAGTTGCTGGGAGAAAGACCAGCAGCAGAAGTATCATTACCGAGAATAGATAATGAGGAGGCATGCAATGGATGTGGTATCTGTGTGGTGGTTTGCCCTGCGAATGCTAGGGCAGACCCGGAGGTTGGTAGCGGAAAGGGGGCATCCCGAAAGGAAGGTCTCATTTTCGTGGTTGTTAATGGAAAAGTCAAGATAATGGATATAAGTAAGTGCAGGAGACAGGAAGATTTGACAACGTGTCGTGTGTGCGAGGAGTTCTGCCCAAATAATGTCATAAAAATAGGTTAAAACATAGGAGGTATGCAAAAATATGAGATCATTTCACAATGTCATATGTACGGGCTGTTCTCTCCTCTGTGATGACATACAGGTCACTGTCGAGGGCTCGCACATAAAAGAGATTTTAAACGCATGTTCAAAAGGATGCTCAAGGTTCGTTTCGGATCCAAAAGAGGGCAGATTATTGTCTCCCTTAATAAAGAGGAATGGTCGAGCCGAAAAGGCAAGCCTCGAGGACGCCGTAAAAGAGACCGTTGAAATACTAAAGACTTCCGATAGACCTCTGCTTTATGGCTGGAGCAACTGCGTATCGGAAGCTCAAATACTGGGGATAAAAATAGCACGAAAAATCAGAGGAGCAATAGACGCAACATCCAGCTTTTGCCAAGGCGTCGTATACCTCGCAGCGTGCGAGGCAAAGGGGTATCACACAGTATCCTTGGGCGAGGTATTTAACAGAGCGGATCTACTCGTGTTTTGGGGATGTAACCCTGCTGATGCTCATCTCAGGCACTTCAGTAGGTATACTTTCTTTCCACGTGGTAGATACAGACAAACGGGGTTTGAAGAGCGAGATAGTATCCTTATCGACGTTAGGGAAAGCGGATCAGCAAAAATTGCAAGGACACCATTGATCATAGAGCCAGAAACTGATTACGAGTTAATACAGACAATAAGGGCGATTATTAAGGGACACGAAATTCAACATGGAAAAGTCTCCGGTGTAGGCTTTGAAAAAGTAAAATCCATTGCGGATAAAATGGTCAACTCCAGATTTTGTGTAATATTCTATGGGCTGGGCCTATCCGGAACGAAAGGTACTTATAGAAACGTCTCCGCCCTTCTCTCCCTCGTTGACGACATAAACAGGAGAGGAACCCGTTGCGCAGTAATTCCTATGGCGGGGCATTTTAACATGGTTGGATTTAACAGGGTGCTCCTCGAGTTGACCGGATACCCGTATGGTGTGGACTTTCATGACGGTAGCGCTTACTGGAACCCAGGTGAAACCACCGCTTTTGATCTATTGAAAAAGGAAGAAGTCGATGCTCTCGTGGTCGTAGGTGCGGATCCTGTCTCCCACTTTCCGCGGAAAATTGCAAAGTACATATCAGAAATTCCAACTATCTACATAGGGCCTCACGTGACGCCCACCTCAGCCGTAAGCAGAGTCTCTATACCGGCGACAATAGCCGGTATAGAACAGGAGGGGGTTGCGTATAGACTCGATGGTCTTCCGCTAAAACTTAAAAAGATAGCAGATCCGCCGGATGGCGTAATTCCCGACGTAGCCATACTTGAGGCGATCCTTAAGCGCCTATAGGTAACATTGCACGGGAACGAAAATGAAGCTAAATCCCCCAATAAGTATTAAAGATGCTAAGAAGATTCTGTCTGCACCGGATCAGGAGTTAAAGGCTCTCATGGAACATGCGAGGAAAGTCGCGGAGGATATCCATGGGCCGAACATTACTTTCTATGTACCAGGTAATAGCTTCCCAGCAATTTCGATAACTGGAACGAAGTGCTGGCTGCTATGTAAGCATTGTGTTGGGCATTACTTAAAGGGAATGATACCAGCAACAACTCCAGACGAGTTTCGAGAACTCTGTGTAAGACTCTGGAAAAGGGGGGCAAAGGGCTGTCTCATAAGTGGTGGTTACACACGCTTCGGTGCACTTCCAATAGAATCTTTCTTTGAGGCAATAAAGTATGTGAAGAAAAACACAAAATTGCTACTAAATGTCCATCCCGGGTTTTTATCACGTAATTCAATAATGCGTTTGGTGCAATGCGGCATCGATGCGGCATCGATAGATGTTGTGGGAAGTGAAGAAACAACAAAACAAGTATATGGCATCAGTAAGGATCCTCAAAGCTATGATAAATTATTATGCGAATTTAAAACGGCAGGAGTACCAATATTAGCCCCACACGTCTGTATAGGATTACATTTTGGTAAGCTACTCGGGGAACTTCATGCTCTTTCAATAATAAGGAATCATGAACCATCGGTTCTCGTATTCATAATCTTTACACCGACTCGTGGAACTCCCATGGAGGCGTGCAGTCCTCCGAACATTAAGGATGTTATCAGGCTCATTGTAGCCGCACGTCTGATGATGCCAGGTGTTCCGATATCCCTAGGATGTATGAGACCTAAGGGAACGTATAGAAGGGTTCTAGACGAAGTGTGCATGAGGGCAGGCGTTAACAGAATAGTTATACCGAGTGGGGTTGCATTAGATGTGGCTCGCGATCTGGGCTATGAGGTGTTAAGTAAAGATTTATGTTGTGTTTTCGCATGAGGCCTCGAAGACGGTTCTCCGAATAAAATAACCGCATCCGTTGGGCAAACAGCCTTACACACTCCGCATTCTAAACATGCATCTGGTTCTTTCACAACCGCCTTTGACGGGCATCCGACAAGTTTAATTGCCGGAGGAACTGATGGACAAAGGTCTACGCACTTACCGCATCCGGAGCACTTCTCTGGTATTATGATTGGTGGCAAGGGTTATACCTCTAATTTAAGCACTACGTTTTTCCGAGAAGTTGCTTAAACTCTTTTAACAGGTCCTTGTATAGTTGCCCTCTAGAGGGAGATGGAGGAGCTTTAGGAGCTGGAGGTGGTGAGGGTTGAGGCGCTGCTGGCGGGGGTGAAGGCGTAGTGGTTTGAGAAGATTGTGTTTGTGCAGGGCTCATGGAAGCAGGTGAAGCGGATGGAGAAGGTGGAATCGTGACTTGGCTTTGAGCCCGAGGCATTGCCGGTGCTGTGGCATATTGAGGTGTAGCTTGTGGCTGGGGTGATTGTTGCGGCGATACTCTAGTTTCGAGCCCTCTCAACCTCTTCTCTATGGAATCTATCCTTTGGGAAAATTCATTGCGCATTTCCATCATTATTTCTCCGAGTAATGGTACGATTATATTTCTAACTACCTCCAACATCTGTTCCATCACTATTTTCTGTACCCTTTTTTCTAGATCCTCGGACATTTATAACAGACTCCATTCACTTGGATAAGCCAGCAAACATCGATTTAATGGGGTTACTCCAACTGTAAAATATAATGCTATTCGCCTAATTAATTTTCTCCAAGTGAACGAGATTGTAAACTGAAGAATCTGGGGCCGCTAGTAGGTAATAAGATCCAGCATTAAAGTGTCTAAATGACAAAATGAGTCGATGTGCCACCTCTTCACTTCGTAAAAATCTTTTAAAGCCGTTTGTCACAATTTCGATTTGCGCGCGGAACAACGATTGTAAAAGAAAAATAAGCAGATGCTTGGGAGTGTGAAATGACGCACAAGGAATGTTTTTCACATGAAAAGCACGACATATACTCGAATTTCAAAAAATTCGAAATGTTTTCGGTCATTTATGCACCACCAGACACCCCGTGTATTGTGAGATGTGACGGTAGAAACTTCCATCGACTGACAGATGAGGTTGGATTCTCGAAGCCGTATGACCTGAAATTCATGAAGATAATGGTTGAAAGTGCAAAAGCCGTGTTTAAAGAGGGCTTCAACCCGATACTCGCTTATATTTTCTCGGATGAGATAAATTTCCTCTTTCGAGATCTTCCCTTTAATAGAAGAGTTGAGAAAATAGATAGCATCTTGGCAAGTATTGTAAGTAGTGCCTTCTCACTAAAATTACTTGAATCTATGAGCATTAGGAAGATAATAAGTTTTGACGCACGTATAGTACCTCTGCCCGAAGAATTAGTACCTGCATACTTTATATGGCGGCAATCAGAATGCTGGCGGAACCTTCTAAATTCATACGCCTTCTATTCTCTCTTAAAACTCGGATACAGCAAAAGAAAGGCAGCAAACACACTAAAGGGTATGAAGAGCGACAAACTTCACGAAATAATATTCAAAACCTCTGGAATAAACCCGGCACGAACCCCCCTGTGGCAACGAAGAGGAGTTATGCTACACTATGTAAAAGTAATAAGACGGGCTCTTGACAAGAGGACCGGAGAAGAAGTGCTTTGTACACGTAAGGTTCTTGTAGAAAACTGGAACGTCCCGCTATTTTCAAGTGAACCCGGCAGGAAGTTCTTGGAAAAAATAATACGCATTTTGTAATCTGCTAGCCGCTAAGATCACGATCTACGCTCTATCGCGAGCTCGTACTTTAACTTCACAATGCAGTTCGGGGGGATATTTCTATCGACAATAACTCCCGCCGATATTTCTGAATCGTTACCTATAATTATTCCCGGCATTATCGAGACATTTATCCCTATTCGCGTGTTATCTCCTATAATCGCGCCAAATTTCTCCATGGGGACTCTAATTCTCTCACCATTTATTTCTATGCTAATAGTTCTCCCCCTTAGGGGAGTGTTCCAAGTTTGAGTCCCAGCGCCTATATCAACATTGCTACCGATGATACTATCGCCGATGAAAGAAAGACGACCAACCTTTGTTCCGTCGAAAATCACGCTATTCTTTGTTTCCACACCAAACCCTATTATGCTATTTTTACCTATCGATGTGTATTCCCTTATGAGGGAATTATTTCCAATGTAGCTATTCTCTCCGATGTACGACGGGCCCTTTATTACGGTTCCTTGCCTTATTACGGCATTATCGGAAATCCATACGGATCCCTCTATCTTTACATCGTTCATTATCTCCGCTCTCTCCGAAATAAATGAACCTCTGCCCCTGAGTATCCTATTGAGAACATAAGAGTTTGCCCTTAAGATATCCCACGGGTACTGTAGCTCTACCCATTCTCTTTCCCAAATCGTTACGAAGGCCCTTCCCCTTGCGGAAAGGGTATTCAATGCCTCTGTGAACGATAGACTTTTTCTCAAAACATCAAAAATTTCAGAGGAGCACACATACACGCCTGTTATTGCATAATTGCTTGGCTCAGTTCCGTTCTTCGGCCTTTCGACGACATAACGAACCTGAGAGTTTTCATCGAATGAAACTACTGTATGAAGGTGTGGCTCGCCCACCAACGTAACTGCAAGAACAATATCAGCGTTTAATTCATCAAATGCTTGTAGCGTTCTTTTTACAAGCTCTGGCTCGAGCAACACGTCCGCATGCAATATTATAAACCGCTCATCGCTCTCTAAGAATTTCTCACCTCTTAAGATGGCATCCCTAATCCCCATAGGTTCCTTTTGTTCCAAATATGTTATATGTAGCCCCAGAGACTCCCCACTTTTGAAGTAATCTCGTATTTGCTCTCCCTTATAACCTATAACCATGTAAACGTCGCGGATGTCGAGCGCAGATAGTGTTTGTAGCAAATAGAACAGGAGGGGACGACCCGCGATTTCTATCATCGGTTTGGGTCTTGTATTTGTTATCGGCCTCAGCCGCTGTCCGAGACCCCCAGCAAGCACTAATGCCTTTAATCGCAGCCTTACCACCTATCTATGGCTTATACTGCGATATTACCATCGCATGTGCCTTATCAAAAGGCTCTAGATGCACTACGTCTTTTATTTCGAATCCACGGCTTTTAAGAGTCTCCATCTCCTTCTTATACACCTCTGAGGGTTCCTTTGTTACGTCTATAGACCTTGCCTTGATAGCTAGGAATGCCCACCCTCCCTCCTTCAAGAAGAAGTCTGCATTATCGGCAAGAAGCCTTGCCTGCTCTGGTTGCGCGACATCCGCATAAATCACGTCTACTTCTTCAACTAACATCCTATACTGCCATGGGAAACGCGCATCAGCCAGTATTGGAATCATATTTTTGCGATGTTCACAGACGGTCAATAACTCTCTCAGTATTCTCGGTGAGAACTCTATGCAGTAAACGATGCCCTCTATACCGACAATATCAGCAACATGACTTGCAGTGGTTCCAGATGCGGCCCCAAGGTACAGTACTCTATCCCCCGGCTTTATTGGCATAAGCTTTATACCCTTCAATATGGAGGCCGCAAGTTTCGACCTGTAAGGATCCCAAGTCCGATACTCAACACCCTCTACTCGTGCAAGCCTCTCGCCGTAAACGCGAGTCCCCGGCGCGAGATTCTTCGTTGCAAGCCTCTCGACAACGTCATCCTCAAACTGTAACCAGTAAACCTCTTGGAACTTTTCATGAGGACGCACAGATGGGCTCATCATTTACCACCTCTCTTCTTTTTCTTCTTCCTTACTTTCTTTTCACGAGGCCTTTCAACCTTCCTCTTCGGGGGCCTCGGATACTTCTTCCTTATCTCTTCGATTCTCTTCATTAAGTCTTCTTTTAACTCATCCGCTATGTACTGACCGCTAAATGCGTCTACTCTCGCTGCAATTGCGAGTTTTCCAGCGAGAGCACGCGCGATTTTCCCGCGCTGCCACCTGGGTGCACGGTGTATCAGGGGGCTCTGGAATATCACTCCGTGCTTGGGAGGCTTTGCACCTGTTCTCAGGGCCCGGAATAAAGCCTTCTCTGCACCTAAAACTTGAATTGTTGATGATGGCATTTTTGCCAACTCCTCGAGACTTCCCGCGAGGCTTATGAGGCGCGCACCAAGTAGTGGTCCCACGAGTCCCTTTATGTTGGGTGCAACCTCATCCATAGTCTCGCTTATGTACTCTTCTAAGTCCCTCCGTAACCTGTAGAGACCCAGAACTATATTGGCAAGTTTTCTCAATCCCTCAATGTCCCTCTCAGTAACGTTCGCACCCATAGAAGTCTTCGCCGCAGACATTATTTTCGATATGAGATTATCATTTAATCCGATTTCCTTAAGCTTCTTGGGAGAGAAGCTCGAACGCAACCCGAGTTTTGCAACCAAATTTATGAAATCCCGGTGTTCATCAACCAATTCATCAAGTTCGGGAAAGTGAAGGCTATACCATTCTCTTATCCTAGACGCAAATAAGTTTATTGTCTTATCAATGTCATCTATCGTTTCAATAGCCTGTGCAACGAATCTATCTCGCCTCTCGGCTGCCTCTCTGATCTTCTTCTTTGATATTATCATACTGATCTCTTGAACGAATGGTATGTACTCGGTTATTGTCTCGACAATTCCAAACTCCTTGGCAAGTTGAGGAAGCCGTGCTCTAATGCTCTGTGCACCAGCGCTCGGCTTTTCTACAGAGATTAATGCATCCACAGTCTTCCTAAGCGTTGATGCGAGGTCCTCGCTCTCCACTATTATTTCATCAACTCCCCTTTTCTTGAGATTCTCTATCATTTCTAGTATTTCCTCTATTGCCTCTCCCTGCTGAAGTCTCATGATTTTCTCGGCTATCTGCTCTGGATCCTTCGGAAATAGGACCTTTTCGATCAGATTTTTATTTTCATCAAGAGCGAAGATTCCAATAGGGGTCTCTACAACGTATGTCTTCAACCCGAACCCTCCTTTACATCATCGAATCTCTCAGTTATCGAAAAACCTTAAGAGGTTGTAAGAATAAAAGTTTACCCACAGGTGGAAGTATGGTCGATATATCAGTTTCCATAGCGGGCCTCCATCTACGAAACCCGACAATGCTAGCATCAGGAGTTCTTGGAATGTCAGGCAAACTTCTGAAGAGAGTTGCATCTGCAGGAGCAGGGGCAGTGGTTACGAAATCTATAGGCCCCAAACCTCGCCCCGGCCATCCTAATCCCACGTTTGTGGAACTGCCATACGGATACCTGAACGCTATGGGTTTGCCCAATCCGGGTATCGATGAATTCGTTCAAGAAATCAAAATAGCTAAGGAGAGTGGAGTGCCTGTCATAGTGAGCGTGTTTGGCCAATCACCCGAAGAATTCGCTTATGTTGCGGAAAGGGCCGAAAAAGCTGGTGCGAGCGCCATCGAGGTAAACGTCTCTTGTCCTCATGCAGAGGTTGGACTAATAGGCCAAGACCCGGTGCTGACAAGGGAGGTCGTTAGAAGTGTTAAGGAGAGAGTAAAAATCCCGGTATTTGTAAAATTGACACCGAATGTTACTGATATCACCGAGATTGCATGTGCCGCGGAAAAAGCGGGTGCTGACGCCGTAACTGCGATAAATACGGTGAAAGCCATGTATATAGACATCGAGAGTGCAAAACCAGTGTTATCGAACAAGATAGGAGGACTTTCCGGACCTGCTATCAAGCCCATCGCCATCCGATGCGTTTACGAAATTTATGAGTCCGTACAAATACCCATTATCGGCGTCGGGGGAATACAAAACTGGAAGGATGCAGTGGAGTTCTTCTTGGCCGGAGCATCGGCGATACAAGTAGGATCCGGAGTAATTATGGGGCTAAATATCTTTAGAGATATTTGCGGTGGAATAAAAAGGTACTTGGAAAGGAAAGGTTTCACAAAGTTGCGCGAAATAATAGGACTTGCGCACAGGTGATTGGAAAATGCCGATGGACATTGTGAGGATAGTGTCGGTGAAGAAGGAAACACAAAACGTCAAGACGATTTACTTCGAATGGGAGTCCGCAGAGAAAGCGCAACCCGGACAATTCGTGATGGTATGGATTCCAGGAGTCGACGAGATACCTTTAAGCCTCTCAAATGTTGGTTCTAAAATTGCGTCCGTTACTGTAAAGATGGTGGGTAATGGAACGGCGGCCCTGCATCAAATGAATGTCGGAGACATGATCGGAATCAGGGGGCCCTACGGAAGATCATTCGCGGTAACGGGAGATAAGGTGTTAATAGTTGCGGGAGGAGTCGGTATGGCTCCCATACTTCCTCTGATTAGGGAAGTCTGTTCAAAAGGATGTAATGTGACGGTAGTTGCGGGGTTTAAGAGTTCAGATGAGATAATATTCAGAGACTACCTAGAAAGTTCCCCCAAAGCTTTAGGAATTAAAGTGTATCTGTGTACGGAAGATGGCTCGCTCGGGATTAAAGGAACAGCACTCGAGGTTGCTAGGAAAATCCTAAAGAATGAGGTTTTCGATTGCGTGTACGTGTGTGGTAAAGAAACTCTAATAAGAGGCGTCTTTGATGAATCCATAAGAAAGGGAATTGAAATACAGGCATCTCTAGAACGATATATGAGATGTGGCGTTGGGCTTTGCGGTAGTTGCGTATTAGGAGAATATCTGGTGTGTCGAGATGGTCCCGTTTTCGATACCGAAATGCTGAAAAACGTGGTTGATGAACTTGGGAACTTCAAGCGAGATGAATGTGGTAGGAAAACTAAAGTTTTATAGGTGGAAGAGGTATAGCATAAAGCCTAGAAAAATTAAGGACGGTGATATGACATGCCAGGTACCCACGGATCACTAAGCAAGGCCGGAAAAGTTAGAAGCCAGACTCCAAAGATCGAGGGTAGACCCCGTCACTCGCCTATTCCGAGAGTTAGAAACAAGCGAAATTACTTCAAGAGAGTAATTAAGGGACTGAGACCCGGTCAGCCCAAGTGATAATAGGAAGTTTTTAACATACCCTCGGGATTGGCTCGCCATAGGGCTTCTCCAGAATCCTAGTTCCACCAATGCTTGTCCTTACTAGAACATAACCTGGCTTCTCCGCTTTCACTTCTCCTATGATTGCCGCGTTTCTCCCATATTTTGTCTTCCTTATTGCATCAAGAACCTCCTCTGCCTTATCGTTGCTCACACCTATTACCGCCTTGCCCTCGTTCGTGACCTCAAGGGGATCTATGCCCAGCATTTCGGCCGCTGCCTGCACTTCCTCCCTTATAGGCAACGCATCCTCCTCTATCCATATGGATACCTTGGATTTTTCGGCCATATCGACCAACGCGGCAGCAACGCCGCCCCTTGTTGGATCCTTCATCGCTGTTATTCCTCCGACCGATAATGCAGCGTTTATCGTCTCCCAAATTGGTGCAACATCGGACTTTAACTCGGTTTCAAACTCCAACCCCTCTCTTTTTGCTAAGAGAGCAATTCCATGATCTCCGATGGTTCCGGTTATTATTATTTTATCTCCGGGCTTCAATCCTGAGTCTTTTATTATATGTCCTCTCTTCACGATCCCTACGCCTGTGGTCGTGATTATTATTTTGTCGACCTGTCCCCGTGGCACGACTTTCGTGTCTCCGGATATGAGTGCAACTCCGACCTCTTCCGCTGTTTGTGCCATTGATGCCAGGATTTTCTCCAAATCAGAGATAGGAAATCCCTCTTCCAATACCATTGCCGATGTTATAGCTATAGGGCGAGCACCCATTACGCTAACATCATTAATTATGCCTGCAACCGCCAGTTTACCTATATCTCCACCTGGAAAGAATATGGGATCCACAGTATGGGCATCCGTCGAGATAACTATCTCATAGTCACCCACTGGTATGGAGGCGCCATCATCCAGATCATCGAGGCCGACGCCACCCGCTGTCCGGAGGCTAAACTTTGGAATTATAACGTTTTTTATTAATTCGTCCATTAGAATGCCGCCAGCACCGTGTGCCAGTTCTATCCTCTTTTCCATTATTGTTTCCCCCATTCATGGAATCAAAAATAGGTTTATAAACATCGATTATTCTGTCTTTAAGGCAGAGCCGGGGTGCAGAAGCATGGGTGTATGGCACGGCCCATCGAGGAGACTTCCAACAGGTGCTCTCAGAAAGCTTGCGAGGAAGAAAAGGAAGTACGAAATGGGTAGACCTCCTGTAGAGACGACTATCGGCGAGGAGAAGAGGAAAGTAGTAAGGGCGAGAGGAGGCAACATAAAGGTAAAGCTACTGCAAGCAACGTATGCGAACGTCTCTGACCCCAAGACGGGTATAACAAAGAAAGTAAAAATACTAAAAGTGATAGAAAATCCTGCAAACCGGGATTACTCTAGAAGAGGGATTATCACTAAGGGCGCCATCGTAAAAACAGAAATAGGAGACGCCGTTGTAACCAGCCGACCGGGGCAGGATGGCGTAGTAAACGCTGTGCTTATCTCTGAAGAAACCAAGGAGTAGAGCAGTTTTGAAGCAAAAAGACCATTACATCCTATGGCCTGTATATTTTGACTCCAGAAAAACGAGAAAAGAGGGTAGGAGGGTTCCTAAGAAACTTTCTGTAGAAAATCCAAGAGTTGAAGAAATCATAAAGGCTCTAGAGGCTATGGGGATCGAGGGAAAAATTGAGAAAGATAAAGCTTATCCTCGGTGCTGGTGGGAGGGAGGCGGTCGGGTTCTGGTTAGAAAGGATGCTTGTTCTTTTAATAAGCGTCGTCTTATACTCGAAGTTGCAAAACTCCTACACAGGATGAGAAAGAAGTGATAAAAAAATGATAAAGAGACTGGGGAAGGTCTTACACGTATCACCGCATAAGGTGATGATCGTCAGAAGTACCTTTGCCCCAGCGATCGGAAACACCGTAGTTACAAAGGACATGGAGAACATAGGCGAGGTCTTCGATGTATTCGGTCCCGTGAGCAAACCTTATGTGAGCATAAAACCCAAGAAGGGCGTCGATCCGGAAAAACTTATCGGTGCGACGTTATATGTGTACCTGGAGGAAGAAAAAGAAACCTCAGTGAAGAAGAGAAAACCCGCTAAGCGTAAAGTTAAAGGGAAGCCCCAAAAGTGAAGAGGCTGCCTGTGTAGGTGTCTGCTCCCTACATTTAGTTATAATAGCAAATGCTCACTTGGCGAATTACGACGTCTTAACAATAACTTTTTACACCATCTGGGGCGTAAATTAAACATAGTTGCCTGATGATGCAGTGATGCAGAATGTCGCTCGATGAAAAGGCATACGAAATAATAAAGGCGGCTGGAAAGGAAGGAATTCTCCAAAGCGAACTATGGAAGAAACTTGGTATTTCGAGCAGAGAAGGTGCACGTATAGTTTCTAGACTGGAGAAAAGAGGTCTCATCGAGAGAAAACGAGTAATACACAATGGAAGACGAACTTACAGGGTCTTTGCGCTCATTAAGGAGGAATCGCAGATCCAATGGGACACATTAGAAGGGTGCCCCTGCTTCACATGTCATGACCTTTACAGATGCGGCTCGGGTAACCCCCTCTCACCCGAGTTATGTGAAAAGATGACTAAATGGCTTATGAAGCTGGTAGACAAGTTTAAGGATTCCGAAACCTCTTAGCGATAATATAAATTTCTGCGCTCCTCTTCCGGGAAGCCTCCGGCTTATACGGTTTGACAAATGAGAAAAGTTCCTTGACATTTTTCAGAAAATCCTCAAACATGTCCCCTTGGAACACTTTAACAACAAAGTTTCCACCAACTCTCAAAACACTCCTTGCAATCTCTAATGAGCGCTGTGCCAAAAACACCTGGCGTGCATGATCAACACACCAAACGCCACTAACATTTGGGGAACAATCACTCAATATAAGGTCGTACTTTTCAGGACATGCATCCATAATTTTCCTAAGCGTGCTATCATCCGTTATGTCCCCCTTTATAAATACAACGCCTGGGAGCGGAGAAATATCGACTATATCTACCCCCACAACCACCCCATCCTTTCCGACCCTCTTTAGTGAGTATTGAAGCCATCCTCCAGGCGCACAACAAAGATCCAAAACACGCTTAACACCGTCGAAGACCCTGTACTTGCGGTCGATTTGCTCAAGCTTATAAATAGCCCTTGACCTATATCCCTCTCTCTTAGCTTTTAGATAGTAATAGTCCGGTTTACGCCTTCTCCTTTTCATAAACTAAGCACCCTTTGTGAGTTCCTTAATTATCTTAACAAGCTCACCCCTATTAGCATTCGTCTTTATTGCATTCGGATTGAAGTGCGTTTCCACTGCAATATATCCTAAGCTTCTGAGGTGCTCTATGAGCATTTTCTTCGGGGGTATAGTTACTCCCGCCTGTTTAGATAGCAGAGGTATAATATGGTAAAAAGGAGGAGCATTTGCTTCAAGAATTGCGAGTCTCAGCATTTTCTCAACCCTTTTTCCTTTACCTAGATGCTTAGACCCAAATACATCCATCATTTTTGAACAAAAATCTTTGGATATTATGTTCTTCGTCCAGATGGGTCCTCCGATCTCCACCTTCTGCGATCCACACTCCACGCACTTGTCGATCTTACTCGGAACAACTTCCTCTACTACCTCTCTGTGGTTGCAGTCCCTACAGTGCAGTACGTATCCTAAGTTCCTAATGCTTTTATCTGCTCTTCCCGCTCCTTCAGACAATTTCAAGAACACTCTCACATGGTGCCTGTAATAGTATGCGAAAAGGGGCTCCACTCCAATCTCGTATTTTGCCGCCTCCCTAACCACATAGGAGATTAATATGCGAACTGCGAGTTCATGGCAGTATTCTACTCTCAAGGGGACACTTCCATACTTTCTTATGCATGCATTCTTATGTACACCGCACAGTGGCGCCATGTCCGTTGCCGTGAGGCATAACATTCCAGTTCTGCTCTTTATCACCTTAAACGCCGAATCTAGAAATGGGGATGGCGAGCCAAATGGATCTATATCAACAACTTCGAATCTAGTGGACTTCTCTGCAAGTTCCAACATTAATGCGCAAGCCTCTCTATTAAACACTTGGACTTTGTCCTCCAAATTGTTTAATTTTACGTTCAAAGCCATCAATTTCGCAGCGATCGGATTCTTATCGTTTATCACGACCTTGACAGTACCATTAACCTCTTTGGCGTATCGGAGACCTCGTATTCCGCATCCGGAAAGGGGCTCGCATACGGACATCTCTCTATTTAACATGTCCTTATAGGCCTGCAGTGCAAGAACAGAAATATCCCTGCTCAGTTCCATTTCCGGGTTGTAAAAAACGGGGGCCTCCGTAGGCTCGAATATTTCCATGTCTGGAGCGAAGAACCGCGTTTCCCCTTCCTGATACATTTTTATTGGGAATCCGAGGTTGACATTGTTGACGCTCAAGATGAATCACCCAATATGCAGTGAAGGGTCTGTTATGTATATTGCGGGGATTGACGAGGCGGGTCGTGGCCCCGTTATAGGTCCAATGGTAATAGCAGGTGTGCTGATCACCGAGGAAGATCTCGGCAAGCTAGCAAAGCTTAACGTTAGAGACTCGAAAATGCTTAGCAGGTCCAGAAGGATAAAGCTTGCGGAGGAGATATTGAGGATCGCCAAAAACGTGAAAATAATAGAGGTCAGTCCATCCGAAATAGACAATGCAAAGGGTCGCGGCATTTCTTTAAACGTGCTAGAGGCGATGAAGATCGCGGAAATCATAATTTCCCTGAAGCCCGACATAATTTACGTGGACTCGCCGGATATATTCCCAGATAGATTTGCTGAAACCGTGAAAAGCTTCTTACCGAACGAACTGAAGGAAGTGACAATAGTATCTGAACACAAAGCCGATGCAAAGTTCCAAATAGTGTCAGCGGCGTCGATTGTTGCAAAGGTACACCGCGACAGAATAATAACACGTCTGAAGGTAAAGTACGGTGACTTCGGAAGCGGATATCCATCAGATTGGAGAACAATAAGGTTCCTGCAAAATTATGTGAAACAGTACCATGATGTGCCTGATATTGTCAGAAAGTCCTGGAAGACCGTAAGAAAAATCCTTGAAAGTATTAAGAGTGGTTGAACTCCTCGTATTTGCACCTTCTGCTGATTATGTTTATCAGATCCTCTGGATCCTCCATCCTCTTGAGTTCATTAGTTCTGAGGATCGGTACACCCTCAATACTGTTACTAACTTTCTTCCCCTCGATTATGAAGACAGCATCCTTCTGTACGACCTTAGATACACTTTTTACAATTCTTATCCTCCTCAAGATGGTTCTATCATCCGCATATCCCACTCCGGTTAGAAATATTGCCTCTTCCTGAGTGGGAGCCTCAGTTATAGCGTCAAACGGGGCGCATCTGGTCGGAAACGTCTTAAAACCAAGAGACTGAAAAAGCCTAAACACCTTCTCTTTCAAAATGTCTTTTATGTATGAAAACTCCACGTCCTCTATCGTGACATCCGTTATATTCCACGAGAAAACATCTATAGGAAGGGTTATGTCTTCTTCGAGAACCTCCTCGAGCCTCAGTGCTGTTTCTAGAGATGCATCCATCTCTCCACGTTCATACTCGTAAATGGACTTTCTTGATACGCCAACAAGATCCGCTAATACCCCTAGGGAATATCCCTTCTTTTCCCGGCACGCTCTTATCTTCTCAGTATTCAGCTTAACGAAGAATCCTCCCCTTTTCGCATATATCACCGGAAGTAGACTTCTTATCAGGATATTATAGAGCGTGAACGGATTTATTGCGGGAATGCCGTACCTCTCATAAACGACACCTTCCTCCATGGGCTCCTTCCCGGCTCTCTCGCCAATAAGCAGAGGAGATGCGGATAGCAGGTACGATATATATTTCAATTCCCTGGCATGATTGGCGCTAAGAGCGTCTATGTTTATTAGAACCTTTATCAGTGCCAGCAGAGAGCCTTTCCTCGCCGCTATGTCGAAGCACGATGACTTGACCCTACACTCAACGGAAATTGAAAAATCCGCCTGTTTCAATATATCCTTAACTAGGGCAAGCAACTTCTGGCGATCCCCTATAATTGGCATGTTTTCCCTCGCGCCAGAGATCTGCGAGTCCATTCCTCGTCACTATTTTCTCTTTAATTGAAATAATCAAAACGTCGATCAATAATAATCCCTAGAATTATTTAAACTCCACGAATGGAAAAGTCTCAGACAAAACCACTTCTACCAAAGCGCTGCGGCCGGGACGGCCATAATATGCTTCTGGCCTCACTTATATCCTCTTTGGCAACACCGAATCCTATCACCACGAGGGTTCTGAATTTTCTGCGCAATTCTGCGACGTGTGGCCAGTAAATGTAAGGAGGCAGATCCGCGTCCATGTACCTTGAAAAGGGTAACTCGGTATTTCCTAGTAGCTTATGGATTGTGAACTGTTCGAGCTTCCCCCCTGCTATTGTAAACACGCCCTTACCTAAATCAAGCCTACGGACAACCACAAATGGCAAGCGCAACATTTTATGAAAACGATCGGGCACGAACTCGGCCAACTTCCTTATCTCGTCCCTATCCAGCGAGTAGTGCGAACCATCTCTCGCGACAATATTTGGACTATCTTCTTTTAGCAATTCTTCGAGAGTTTTATAGGCTCTTGGCAGATGGTCGTTTATTTTTTCTATCTCGAACTTCCAAAGAACCCTTAATACCTTATCCACTATCACAAGAATTGCACCTCAAAATTCCAAATATTTATGATTCGGGTAAAAGCCTTGCTAACATAACCGGAGCAGAGAAGACCGTGAGCATGGTGTCGATTATGCGGGAAGATATACTGAAGACATTAATTGCAATATCCTCAAAGGCGGAGAAAAAGGGGAATGTGCCCCGCAAGGTATCTGCAAGTAGCGTATATAATATTATTAACGCAATATATAAGTTAAAATCAGCCGAATTCTGGCATATCGTGAAAGAATCCGGAGAATACACACTTGATGCATTCAAAATTCTTCTAGCCCTTATGGAGGAGAACTTTGTAAAGCGTATCGGAAGAGAGTTCACTTTATCTACAAAGGGAAAACAAGCCGCCGAGTCAATAGGTTTAGTTGCAAAATCTGCAAAATGCAATATGTGCACCGGAAAGACCATTATAATTGACATTTTATCGGAAATAAGAGACGAATTTGAAAAAATATGCAGTAAAAGACCAAGATTAAAGGTTGAATATGATCAAGCACCAATACTCCCGTCAGATGCATTATCAAGAGTTGCATTCATGATAGAACGAGGTGACGTTTCTGGAAAAGATATAATAGTCTTGGGAGACGACGACCTTGTGAGTGTTGCCTTAGCGTTGACCGAGTTGCCAAACAGAATTGTTGTTTTGGACATAGACGAAGAGTTGATAAAATTCATCCGAGAACATCTGAGTACAGCATCGATTAAGGCTGAGGCCTTAACACATGACCTGCGATATCCGTTGCCAGATGACCTAAGGGATTCCTTCGATGTATTCTTTACAGATCCCCCCGATACAACGTTGGGGCTTATTCTCTTCTTGTCAAGAGGAGCTGAGGCCCTGATAAAAGAGGAAAAGGTGCGGGCATGTGGCTATTTCTGCATGACACATGCGGATGCGCCGATCGATCGGTGGTACAAGATTGAGAAGACACTTTTGGAAATGGGCTTCGTAATAACCGATATAATTCGTGACTTCAATACGTACTACGACCTTAGCGTCGAGACGGAGGATTATATAAAGGAGGGAATTCTGGAAAAAATTCCTCCACCAACCAAACCATGGTATGTAAGCTCATTGATTAGAATTGAGGGACACGGGAAAATAAGTCCAGCAATAAAGGGAACATTCTTTGATGAAAAGGTCTACGATTATCTTCACTGGTGAAAGCAATGAGCGGAAAACTCCCAGAGAATGTAAAGGCACGCCTCCGAAAAATCTTCGGAAAAAATGTCTCGTTCGATCTTGTAGACTTAATATGCTACTCGTCCGATGTTTTTCCGGAATCCGTGCAACTATATGCGAGGCATATTCCAGATGCTGTTGTAGTTCCGACCAACGTTGACCAAATACGTGAGTTATTAAAACTAGCGAATGAGTACAAAATCCCCATTATTCCGTGGGGCGCCGGAACCAACCTCACAGGTGCGGCTACTCCTCTAAGTGGCGGAATAGTTGTCGATATGAAAAAGATGAACAGGATCATAGAGATAAACGAAGACGAACTGTATGTGTTTGTGGAAGCGGGAATTACTTTAGAACGACTGGAGAAATTTCTTCAAAATAAAGGATATACGATCGGGCATGAACCGGGAAGTTTCCCATCAGCTACAGTTGGCGGCGCTATTGCAACGAACAGCGTGGGTTATAGAGCAATTAAGTACGGGTTTATTGGCGATATAGTACTAGGACTGGAAGTCGTCCTTCCTCGTGGCGATCTGCTGGTGATAAGGCCTGCAACTAAAAGTTCATCCGGGTACAACCTAAAATGGCTATTTATAGGCTCAGAGGGGACGCTGGGAATTGTGACAAAGGCGTGGCTCAAAATAAGAAAGGCTCCTGAGGAGAGGATTCTGTTCTGTGCTCTTTTTAAGAGTTTTGAGGAGGCGTTGCTATGCGCAATTGATATTTTCAGGCGAGGTCTAGATCCCGTCTATTTAGAAGTAAATGATGAGAATGCAATGCTGGAGTTTGAGGATTACGTTCGTGAAGGAGCAAAAGCAATGCTAATTTTTGGGTTTGAGGGCCTTCGCGCCGAAGTTAAAGTGAAAAGCGACATTGCTACAAAAATATGCTCGAGACATAACGCTATATTTGTGAACGAGGAGTTCGAAAGGGAGTTCCTAAAAAACAAATACACAAGGTATGCACGATTACCTCCCGGCAAGTTTGAGGTCACAGAGGACTATTATGTTCCCGTTAGAAAAATCCTTAAATTGAAGAGGAAATTCGAGAAAATAGTGGAAAGGTACGGATTGGAGAATCTAGGAATATCTGTATGGATTTTCCCGTCTCTTTTCGAAATCTCTCTCCGTTTTAGTGACTCACAAATCGCAACTTACAGGAAAGTTGTGGAGGAGTTTGTAAAAGAGGTAGCAGACGCAGGCGGGTCTTTATCTCATTGCCATGGAGTAGGTACTAAGTTATCTGCTATACTCAGTCTCGAGCACGGCGACACGGGCTTCGACATCATGAGGAGTATTAAGCAAATTTTTGATCCAAATAACATCTTAAATCCCGGAAAATGGCCATGACACTCATACTGGAATCTCTATAGGCTTCTCATCCGTGGATACCGGAACATCAGTACGCTTTAACGCCATTAAAATGTCCTTAGGGAGTACGAATAACGCCTCATGGAGTTCCGGAGAATAATATTCGGTGTAAACACCCCTCTCTTCGAATCTTTTCTTTATAAGATCTTTACTTATACTTCTAGGGTCTATATGATCTGAAGCAATTATAAACATCCAATAGAGCCCAAAGGATGGAATCCATGCCCCATAAGGCCTGACTATCGAAAAAACCTCCGATAATGTCTTATAAATCGCAACAAACTCTCTCTGATATACGTATGGGCTCTCACTATGGGTAGTCACGATTCCATTTGAATTAAGTCTCGATTTTATTAATTTATAGAACTCAACGGTGTACAGACGGGCTGACTGTCCCGAAGGATCTGTCAAGTCCAGAATTACCACATCAAACTTGTCATTAGTCCTCTCGACGAATCTTCGCCCATCCTCTATAAAAATACTCACTCTTTCGTCGTTAAATGCATCCTTATGAACCTCTTTCAAGTATTTTTTCGAAATTTCTATTATTTCCTTGTCCAGATCTACAAGAACAACCTCCTTCACGACGTTGTGCTTAAGAACCTCCTCTAATGCCCCTCCATCTCCTCCCCCAATTATTAACACCTTTTCCGGTCTGGGATGGGAAAAGAGGGATGGATGAACGAGACTCTCGTGGTAAATGTACTCATCGAAAGTCGATAATTGCACCTTTCCATCTATTAGGAGCATTTTGCCAAAGTCTGGAGATTCGACAATTTCCACTCGCTGATATTTCGTGGTGCCGGAAAATATCACTCTATTTATCTGTACCAGTCGTGAGAGACTCCTAGTGAGCCGCTCATGATAAAGCATGCCACCAATGTCGATCGATGATGAAGAGGGCATATCTGCCACCTATCTCTGAAGTGCTGATATTCGCTCTATGGCGCTTCTCAAGTTTAAACTTATCAGTCCAATCTGCGAGAGTGCATCCGCTCCGGCATATGCAACTAATATGACATTTCTCCCTCCCGCGATCACAATGTAACCATTCGTCCCCCTTATCGTTATTTCACGCAATTCTCCTCGCTTGAGTTTTTCGGAGACGGTGGACGAGTGTTCATATATTTTGATTATGGCTTCAGCTGTGGGCTCATATGGGATCCTTTCGATCCCCTCCGCCGCTATCAATTCTCCAGTATTCGAAACAACAATCATTCCCTCAATTGCTGGAATGATCTTCATGATTTCCCTAAGAATTGCCAATATCTGCTCTCTGGCCGCCACACGGTCTTCCTCCTTTGACATCTATGATCTACATTCTCCTGCCAAGTTTTAATTGTAACGAACACCATAAATTAATTGAGTAACACAGTTAATATTTGATAACCCCAAGGAGCGTTTTCCCCAATGCTATCCGAGGATGTCATTAAGAGCATTCTTGAGAACCTCGGGAAGATGGAAGGCGTTAAGGGGGTCGTTATCACAACGACGGAGGGAATTCCGGTACACTCAACATTCCCACCAGATGTAACCGAGAAAATATCCGCATTTGCCGCGTCTCTCTTAGGAAAAGCTAAAGAGATGATCAAGGAAGTGGGTGGCGCAAAGGTTACCTTTATAACACTAGACACGTCGGAAGGCGAACTCTTAATATCAAGTGAACAGGAATATGTGATAGCGATCTTGCGGTAGGAATAAATTTAATACCGGGTTTGCCGTGAAAAATAATGATGTGGACGGTGGTCGAATGGAGCCTAATGTCTTTGAGAAAATACTAACAAGGCTAATAAAGAGCGAAAGCGGAATAAGACGGGCGATCTTAGTCGATAGAACCGGTCTGACTATCGCCCATGCCTCGAAGTTCTCATCCTATTATCCGATAGACGTGGAGGGAATAGGCGCTATTGCAAGCGCGATTTTCGTTGGCAGTGAGGAGCAGGGCAAGAACCTTGACATAGGAGACCTACAAATGGTGATATCAGAGTTCGAGAACGGAAAAATATTCGCAATCAGCTGCGGACAGGGGGTACTTTGCCTAATCACCGATCCGGATGTCAATATAGGAATGATAAGGTTGCTCATGAAACGAACTGCTGCAGAATTAGGGAAATTGCTGGATGAGTTCCTATCGGCCACCGTCTCGATTCCTGTAGAGGAGAAGAAGGAGGAAGAGGAAGAACTAAAGGCAGCCCTCGATGCGCTGGAACAATTATAATGGTGGCCATAAGACATGCCAAGAGTTGACCCCCAGGGAAGATTACACTTTAAAATAGTGTTCTGGGGTCCCTCTTTATCGGGAAAGACGACATCACTTAGGTGGATATACAATAACGTAGAGGGAATAACTAAGGGGAGATTTGTGTCGATAGAAGATCCGACAGGCAGAACGCTATACTTCGACTACACGCCTGTCTCCATATCGTCAAAAGTCGTGTTCGATCTCTATACAGTCGCGGGGCAAAGAAGGCACAAAATACAGAGAAGGAAGGTGCTGGAAGGAGTAGATGGAATACTATTCGTAGCAGATTCGGATCCAGCTCAGCTTCAGGAAAATGAAATTAGCATGACCGAATTAAGACAACTGCTAGGAGACAAGCTTGGAAGGGAAATACCACTTGTCGTGTTACTAAATAAGCGAGATCTTCCAAATGCCGTGAGTAAGGAAACCCTCCTCAATGCCCTTAAGATAGTCCCGGTAAATATTCGCGTTTATGAGGGAATCGCGATAAGAGGGATAGGAGTGAAACAGGCTTTCAAAGCGATAGTTCGTGAGGTGCTCTGGAACTATTACCAGCGGGCTAAGCAACAGAAGGCACAATGAAAAAGTTTATCCAAAACAGGAGTTTTCATGTTTATGAAGGTGATTGAAGTGAGTGAGGTTGTAGGGGTTGAGCCTCAAACACTATCCAAATTACTAAAGGAGTTTACAATGACAGTCCCAGAAATCGAGGGCGCGGCCCTTGTCACTGAGGAGGGACTACCAATAGTGTCCGTTCTTCCAGAGGGTGTTGATGAAACAAAGATTGCCGCTATGACGGCAGCAATTCTATCTCTTGGAGAACAAACATCTAAAGAATTAGGGAAGGGGTCTCTAGAGCAGGTTTACATTAAAGGGAAGAACGGTTACATAATAGCGATGGATGCGGGATCGAATGCCGTGTTAGCCGTCATCGCAAGCAGTGAAGCAAAACTAGGGCTAGTTTTGTTTCGCATGGAGCAGCTTGCTGAGAAGATATCAAAGATAATATCTTTGTAAAGCTTGGGTAGTCAAAAATGAATATTTTAGGGCCAATTTATCGGTTGTATGAATGGCTATTGTGGAGAAAGGTGAGTAAAGGGAAAATTCCACAACACGTTGGTGTAATACTGGATGGCAATAGAAGGTTTGCACGAGAGCACGGCCTTGACATCGAAAGTGGTTACCGGAGGGGTGCTGAAAGAGTCAGGCACTTCCTCAAGTGGTGTTTAGACATAGGAATAAAGGTGATAACGCTCTATGCCTTCAGTACTGAAAACTTTCAGCGCGATGAGCGGGAAGTTAGTATACTTATGAAATTATTAAAAGAGTACGCAGAAAAGGCGCTAAATGAACCTTACATTTACAAATACAAAGTCCGTATTCGCGTACTTGGAAGAAAATATTTGTTCCCAGAGGAATTAAAGGAACTAATAAATGAACTTGAAGAGAGGACAAAAAACCATGACAAGTATTTTCTAAACATAGCCCTCGGCTATGGCGGACGAGCAGAAATTGTAGATGCGGTTAAGAAAATAGTAAGGGAAGCGATTAATGGGAAAATAGATCCCGAAGAAATAGATGAGGACATGATAAGAAGGTATCTTTATACCGATGGGCTCCCAGACCCGGATATTATCATCAGAACCTCCGGTGAGGAGAGACTGTCAGGTTTTCTCCTATGGCAGTCAGCATACTCCGAGTTGTATTTTTTAGATGTTTACTGGCCAGCAATAAGAAAAATAGACTTCCTTAGAGCTATTAGAACATATCAGCAACGGGAACGCAGATTTGGAAGGTGATTTCATGAAAGAAAAAGAAAAATCGCTTCTTAAGAAACTTCTCTTCAAGAAGAGAAAAAAGAAGAAAATGGCAGTACTTATAGATTTAACCAATGTCGGAGAGGAGAATAGGATAACCCTTTTAAATGAAATAAAAGCTCTTCTACTTTCAATTCCGAAAATGAGAACGATAAGCATGATAAAAATATTTCTGGGGGATAGCGCACCCGAAGGGATAATAGAGATGTTCATGGAACTGGGGGTTCCTCCGGTTATAGTACCAGAACATCCGGACATTTATCTCGCATACGAACTTGTAGATATATCCCACTCAGAGAAGTTCGATGGAGTGATTTTATACTCGTGTAACAAGAATATCCTCCCAGCACTCAGTAAGATAAAGGAGTCCGATAAAGAACTACTAGTGATCCTCTCAAAGCACGACGAAATTGCAGAAATTCTGAGATCAATTGCCGATCAAGTACTACAACCGGAACCTCCTCCAACGGAAGAGCAAAAAACAAGTAATTAATGGTAAGTAAGAATAATTCGAAAATAACTCTTAGGAATTGCTTCTTTTACTATCATTGACATTCACGATAATTATATCTCCGCACCTCGTCCATTCGTAGGGAATGGTTATACGGTTCTGCTCCTTAGAATTCTCGTTTGCGCAATCTACATCTATTTGTCGTTTTATACTCACAATGAGCTTGCTTATTCTTTTCCTGTTGAGATCTATTATGATGTCCTCAACAACGCCTACAAATACTCCTCCTGCCGTGTAAACCTTTTTTCCGACAAGTTTTGATGCATACATTTACGTTATTCCTCCGGCTTTGAGAGTATTATGCGTGCATCGACGGTTTTTGCGCCCTTTGAATACGCAAAGATTGGATTGAGATCCAACTGATCGATCTCCTCTATTTCCATTACCAACTTCGAAACATTAAGTATGATATTTACCAGCGTATCAATATCGGCGGGTGGCCTCCCTCGGATACCGGTAAGCACTGGATATCCCTTTATCTCCTGTATCATCTCCCTCGCATCGTATGCCGTCAGTGGCGCTATTCTGAAGCTAACATCCTTCAAAACCTCAACAAATATCCCACCAAGGCCAAACATTATCGCGGGTCCGAACTGTGGATCCTTTGTCATACCAACTATAACCTCGGCCACAGGCTCAGGAGCCATTTCCTGTACGGTCACTCCTCTTATATCTGCGTCACTCTTGAACTTTCTCACGTTTTCAATAATTTCCTTGAACGCTTGGCGAACTTCTTGATCATTCTTCAGATTAAGCTTGACACCGCCTACATCACTTTTATGGATAATGTCGGGGGACAGTATCTTCATGACAACTGGGTACCCTATCCTGTTTGCGGCCTCCACAGCCTCATCTTCGTTCGTTGCAATCTCGAATTTTGTTACCGGAATTCCGTAATCTGCAATTACCATCTTTGCCTCGGACTCGAGTAGGAAATTTCGTCCTTCAGATAGCACCTCTTCTATTATTTTTCGCGCCTTACTCATTGCTCTTAACACCTCTCTTTTTTAAAGCATAACCGCTTTCTCCAAATAATATTTTTCTAATTTCCTCCCTCCTCCTATGATACTCATGCAACGCCCATAGGGCTTTAGCGGCTCTTTCGGGAGTAGGATAAGCGGGTATGTTATTTTCCTCCAGCAACTCGGCTGCACGCATTGCGAACATTCCACCCATGACCACCGTCACGATGGGCTTACCCACAGAATCGGCAATATCGGCAATGTGGTCAACAACTGTCAGATCCAAAAGTGGGGCAGTAAATAACATTATCACCATCGCTGTATCGACATGTTCGGTTGGCAGAACATCTTCTAGGGCAATTCTGTATCTAAGCGCATCTGTATCTCCGGTCACATCAACCGGGTTCTTCACAATGCAATGTGGCGGATACTTTGTGTAGAGTCTCCTCTGAATTTCAGGAGGCAACTCGGGAACGCAAAGTCCGAGTTCTTCGCATGCGTCTACTGCCATTACCCCGGCTCCACCACCGTTTGTGACTATAAGAACTCTTGGACCTCGTGCAACGGGTTGCATGAATAGCGCTTTTGCAAGATCAAACGCCTCCTCGAAGTTCTTAGCCCTGATGACCCCTGCTTGTTTAAATGCGGCGTCATAAACTTGATCAACTCCTGCAAGCGCGCCTGTATGCGATGATACGGCTCTTGCCCCTCCCCTCGACCTTCCTGATTTTATTGCAATTATTGGTTTCCTGAGAACGACCTTTCTCGCGGCATCTATGAACTTTCGTCCCTCGTTTTCCTTAAAACCTTCGATGTACAAAACTATGACCTTCGTATCTTCGTCCTCTGCAAGAAACTCGAGCAACTCCGCCTCATCCACATCACATTTATTTCCTAGGGAAATCATCTTACTAATGCCCAAGCGGACACTCGCGCACCAGTCCATCATTGCGGAGGCAAATGCTCCACTCTGCGATATGAATGCTATTGGCCCAGCCTCGGGCCGATTGAGTTTATAACGGGGTAAAAACACGGTGTCAACGCCAGTCTTTGAGTCGAAAACTCCCACGCAGTTTGGACCGATGATCCGAATGTTAGATTCTTTGGCGATCTTTACAACCTCCTCCTCTCTGCGCCTTCCTTCTTCTCCAATCTCGCTAAAACCGCCCGAAATTATCACTACACTTTTTACCTTCTTCTCAGCGCACTCCTTGAGCACTCGCGGAACTATATGCGCAGGTGTGGCGATCACCGCCATGTCGATTTCATCGGGGATGTCGATTATACTTGGGTAACATTTTCGACCTAGAATCTCCCCGTAGTGGGGATTCACCGGGTAGACGCGTCCCTTGAACTTCTTGCTTAGGAAATTCCTCAATAAGACGTTTCCTACACTGCCATCTCTACCCGATGCTCCTATTATCGCAACACTATTGGGCTCGAAAAAGTACTTTAGGTTTGACATCTAATGCCCTCTTTCATGCTTTTGCATCGTCTCTGACTTACTTCCTAAAGTTCTTTAAACCCTTATATGTTTGTCAATTCCATTCACTCGTAAACGACGAAATCCTCGCCGCCTGCACATATTCTCTGAAGTACGGCATAGAGGTCATCAAGCCCCTCCCACTTAACAGATGATGTGAGAATAAGCCCGGAGGGCAATCCCATCTCGCTGAGAAGTTCACATATTCGGAGGCTCATTTCCCTCCGTAAGCCCCGCCCCTCCAGATCTATTGCATTCAGCAAACTCATATGATCCTCTGACCACTCGAGAATCCTGTTAAGATCCTCCTCGGATAACATATCCTTTTTCGTCAGAACATAGATTTGAGGTTTATTGAACCTATATTGGACAGATAACCCCAAAAGGAATATGGACACGTAGCTTAGCGGATTGCTTGCCAAGACTCCATCCACAAGATACACGATTGCACATCGATCCCCACCGAGAACAGAGACAAGATATGGGCCCACACTTCTGTATGCAAACAACTCCATTTGTCCTGGCGTGTCGACTAGAACATAATCGGGCCTCAACTCCTCAATCTCATTTTTTAATCTGTCGATTTCTCCGATTAGCATGTCTATTGAAAGTATCAGCGCCCCGTTTGGTCCCAATTCGTAGTTCAACATGACATCTTCAACCCTCACGTAATCGCGAACGTCGACATCCGGTGCGTATGGAAGCTTTCTCACGCCGGGATCGAGATTAACGGTAGCAACATTCACATCGTGCTGTTTTAACCACTCTGCAAATACTCCTGTCAGCGTGGATTTCCCGCTACCGGCTGTCCCGATAAAGAATACGAAGAACATCTTATCACCGTTGGACGGAAGAACCCGTCAAGTGATGCACTTGCTCGCAATAATATATCGCCGGGCATCAATTTTTAAAACTTTTATACAGGTAAATACCTTCGACAATTGCCGATATTTATTTCGATAAAATGCGAAACGCTTATTTTGTAAGATGACATAATGGCACGTATGTCCTTCAGCGATGAATGGATCGAGAGAATAGCGCAGGAGATAGCAGGGGATATAATACTATCGGATGAGCCAGGGAAAGTGATGAGAAAGTGGAGAGAACGCTTTCAGGTATCGCAAAAGGACCTAGCCGAATACCTCGGAGTATCTCCATCGGTAATAAGCGATTATGAGAGCGGACGCAGGACCTCCCCCAGAATCCGGACTATAAAGAGAATGGTGGAAGCCCTTATAATGATAGACCTCAATCGAGGAGGTAATTTCATCAATGCCCTTAGAAAATTAATATCTCCGAATATACCTTCTGACATTCTACTAGACATCCGAGAGTTCCAATATCCGGTCCGTGCTGTGGACTTCTGCCGTCAACTCAACTGTGAAGTGATTGCAAATGAGGACATACTGAAAGAAACCATGATCTGCGGGTATACCGTCGTTGATAGTATAAAGGCGATTCTAAAGCTTACTCCCGAACAACTGCTGAGATTGTATGGTGTCTCCCCACAAAGAGCAGCTATCTTCACGAAAGTATCAACGGGTCGGTCTCCGATGGTAGCAATAAGGATAGTCCAAATAGGCGGCGGAAAGGCCTTAAAGCCGGCAGTTGTAATACTCCATGGTCCGAAAAAGGTGGACGAATTAGCGATCAAAATCGCAGAATTGGAAAAAATACCACTACTCGTGTCAAAGATCGAGACTATCGATGAACTCCTGCGGAGAATACGAAGCTTCACACCTTATATGCAAAGGTGATTTCTGAGGCGCACCAACCGCACAATCAAAAATTTAAGACAGAACGTGTGATCATGATAAAATTATGGAATGCTTTCACGGGAGTGTGACAAAGGAGTGACAATCGCCGAGAAATATAGATCCTTTTTTACTAAGGAAAAATATGAAGTCGAACTTTTCCGGGAGAAAGGATTTGTCAGAAAGAAATGTAAAGTTTGCGGGAACTATTTCTGGACACTGGACCCCGATAGAGAAACTTGTGGAGACACGAACTGCGTAATGGGATATAAATTTGTAGGAAGGAGAGGACCTAACTGGGACTTTCATCAGACAATAGACAAATGGTGCGAATTTTTTGAAAAACACGGTCATACGAGGATAAAAGAGTACCCCGTGGTCGCACGTTGGCGAGATGACATAGCATTCACGATTGCTTCAATTGCAGACTTCCAGCCTTGGGTTGTTAGCGGCGTTGTCGACCCACCAGCGAATCCCCTTGTTGTGCCGCAACCTTGCTTACGGTTCGGGGGCAAAGGGTTTAATGACATAGATAATGTTGGAAAAACAGGAAGACATTTTTCTCTGTTCATAATGGGCGGGCAACATGCCTTCAATTCAAAAAAATGGAAGAGTTACTGGATGGACGAGTGCATAGATCTTAACTTTAAATTTCTGACGGAATACTTAAAGATTCCACCGGATGAGATAACCTATAGAGAAGATGTGTGGTCGGGAGGAGGAAATCTAGGTCCATGCCTCGAGGCATTTGCCTACGGACTTGAAATCGTTAATAATGTGTTCATGCAATATGAGGTGCTACCCGACGGGTCAATAAAAGAAATGGAAAACAAAATCATAGATGTAGGATGGGGAATAGAGCGTATCTGCTGGTTTTCACAAGGTACTATAACGGCATATGACGCAGTATTCGGCCCGGTACTTGAGTGGTTGAAGAAGGAAACTGGAGTAAAAGAGGACCTGTCACTACTGAAAAGATATGTCGAAGCATCATGCCTACTAGATAGTTCTGAAATCTCGGTGGCGGATAGGGATAAGATAGTTGCCGAAAGAATAGGCGTGCCCTATGAAGAGTTACAGCAGTCGCTAGGGCCGATACATGCTCTCTATGCAATTGCCGACCACACAAGGGCCTTGCTCTTTGCAATCGCAGATGGCGCAATTCCATCAAATGTCGGTGGAGGATATAATCTGCGTGTGCTGTTAAGACGCTCCCTATCACTTAATGACCTCTACGGACTGGATATAGACTTCATAGAACTGTTCTATAGGCATATGGAATATCTGAAAAGATCATATCCACGAGTACTCGAAGCGGAGGGGATAATAGAGGACATATTCAAGGTGGAAAGACAAAGATATTATGAAACTCTATCTAAGGGCAGATCTTACGTCGAACGGTTGCTAAAGCGAAAGCGAGAATTGAAAAAGGAAGATCTCATAGAACTCTATGAATCACGTGGGATCCCACCCGAACTTGTGCAAAAGGTGGCAAGCGGGCTAGGAATAAAGGTAACCATCCCCAGCGACTTCTACGTGAGCCTTAGTGAGAAAGTATCTAAGCGCGAGGTAGGACAAAAAGAAGAGATTACTGAGGCACTCGCGAATAAGGTCAAAGACCTTCCTCCCACAAGAGAACTCTTCTACGAAGATCCCTACCTAATTGAATTCCGAGCTAAGGTTTTGAGAATAATAAACAACAGGTATATTGTACTCGATAAGACATGCTTCTACCCGACAGGAGGCGGGCAACTTCATGACACGGGCTTTATAGGTAATACGAGAGTGATCAATGTCGAGAGAGTCGGAACCGTAATAGTTCATGAGGTAGAAGATACAACCACCCTGAACGAAGGTATGGAGGTCATCTGCAAGATAGATGCTGATCGCAGACGCTCCCTCATGAGGCATCATACCGCAACGCATATAATAAACGAAGCCGCGCGCAGAGTTCTAGGAAAGCATGTGTGGCAAGCAGGAGCAGAAAAGCGTCCAGAAAAGGCGCGATTGGACATAACTCATTATAAACCGCTAACACCGGAGGAAGTGAGGGAAATAGAGTATCTAGCAAACAAAATAGTGATGGAAAACAGACCAGTTGAGATAGAATACCTCGAGCGAACGATTGCTGAACAAAAGTACGGTTTCAGGATCTACCAAGGTGGAGCAGCACCAGGAAGAGTGCTGAGAATAGTAAAAATACACGACTGGGACGTAGAAGCCTGTGGCGGAACACACTGTTCGACGACAGGTGAAGTGGGATTGATTAAAATTCTAAGGGTTGAGAGGATCCAGGATGGTGTTGTTAGAATAGAGTTCTGCGCGGGTGAAGAGGCCATCAAACAGATGCAGAATGAATTGTTGCTACTTGAAAAAGCTGCGCAGGTGTTGAGAGTACCAAAGGAGCAGCTGCCAGATGCGGTAAATAGGTTCTTTAACGAGTGGAAGGAAAGAGGCAAGACAATAGAGAAGCTTATGGAGGAACTGGCTGAAGTTCGTGCCGACGCTCTCATATCCTCTGGAGAAAAATTGAACAACGTGTTGCTTGTTGCTGGCGTGCTCGGAGTTGGAAGAGAGGAACTCGTAAAGATAACTGAGAAGATAATAAACAGGGAGCCGTCCTCAATAGTTGCCCTTGGCGGAGGGACAGAAAATGCAACAGTGGTTCTCGGTTTCGGTGAAAGGGTCTGTCAGTTATTTGATAACGCGAAAAAACTAACAAATGAGTTGTGCAAGAAGACGATTGGCGGTGGGGCCGGCGGAAAACCGCCGCTTATAGTTGGAGGAGGACCAAAGCGGGAATCCCTCGAAAGGTTGATAGAGGTCCTAAAAATAGAACTGAAAAGATTGTTGTCGGAACAAACCTTTCCGGAATAATGTATTATCGCAATATTACATTACAAATAGTTTCGCTTAACCCTCTCACTTCTTAGCAATGATCGCCTTAAGCCCACGTATTATTCTGAAAAGTTCTATAAACAGCCACTGTAAAGAGACTACACGGTGGTTGTCATGAAGAGGTTGCTGGCTCAAGCATATCTCCATAAACTCGTCGAGAAGATAGATGAGTTGCTGATGAAAGATGTAGAGGAGGAAACATTGAAACTCAAAATATTGAGTTTACTCACGCCTTCTGAGCTAATAGACATATTACTAATGTTGCGGCGAAGTGCAATTACTGCACCAGCAACAAACAATTAGCGTCACACTTCGAATCTCCTATCGATAATTTCTTTACAATCCGGGCCAGTCCCTATGAGCGTAACTGGGAGCTTAAGTTCGCTTTCTATCTTTTCTACAAATTCCTTTGCTTGAGTGGGAAGTTTTTCGTACTCCTTTATCCCTCTTGCTTCCGGAAATAGGACATCAAGTTTTGTGAGCGCTATTTGGGTTGCACTATTAAGCATAATGGCTCGCTTTGCTAGTTTGAAGTTGAAAGGCGCAGCACGCCTCTCTCTGCCGGTAACCGTCGCCACCTCGTACCATCCCCTCCTCTTAGCCTCCTCTTTACTTATCTCACCCTCTAAGGGCCCGCCACCCACCCTCGTTACATAGGACTTAAAGACGATGATCACTTCATCGACCTTCTTCGGCCCTAGTCCAACATCAGCGCAGGCGGACGCTGCACATACGTCTTTTGATGTCACGTAGGGATACGTTCCGTGATATAGTGATAGAAACGTGCCTTGCGTTCCCTCGACGATCACAACATCCCCTCGATCAACTGCCTCATTAACCTCTAGTGGAACGTCGGTTATATACGGCCGAAGCTCCGGAATTTGTTCAGCAACTTTTACAACCCTCAGTGCCCGATCGGCATTTGCCGGACCGCACCCCGATCCGGTGGTCCCTATTTTCCCGGACAGATGCTTTTCCCTTCTATCCCGATCTATGTGCGACTGTTCTATTATCGCACAGTATTTATCTATTCCCACTCTGCCCTCCGCACCGGTCACTTCTACCTCCTTGAGAAAAACCTCGGGATTTACAAGCACTCCTGGTCCTATGAGTAGCCGTGCCTTTTCATAGACAAATCCACTCGGTATCTGTCTGAGTTTATACGTTTTACCCCTGTAGTGAACAGTATGCCCGGCGTTCGGTCCGACCCCAGCTCTCACAACTATGGATGCCTTATCCTTCAACGCTAGGTAAGATACTATTTTTCCCTTCCCCTCATCTCCGAAAAATCCGCCGACCACGACCGTACACACCATGGATATCCCTCTCGGTCTTAGTAGTTCTTCCTTTTAAACTTTCCGGCAGATAGAATAACTTCTCACAATAGTTTCTCAATTTCGGAATTTGCGAGCGGAATCTAAACACTCATGGCAGGAGCATATAGTTGAGTTACTACTTTAAGCGGAATTGTTTAAAGTTCAACGAATATAGAACTATACTGATCCGGCAAAGGTAAGGATGAATACTTCCGGCGCCGATTTGGTGACGATAAGGCATTTATCTGAACCTTTGCCGGATCATCTCGGCGTAACGTAATTTGGGAGGTATTACTTTCATCCGAATCAATTTTATAATGCAAAGCAAGGGATGTTTGAATAGTTTTGATCCAAGGTGCACGTTGACATGAGAACAAGATACATTTTCGTAACCGGAGGAGTGATGTCCGGTATAGGAAAAGGCGTCACTACCGCCTCCATCGGGAAACTTTTCCAGTTTCGCGATTACACCGTTGACGCCATTAAGATAGACCCTTATCTCAACGTGGACCCTGGAACTCTCAATCCCATCGAGCATGGGGAGGTGTTCGTAACAGAAGAGGTTTGGGAATTCGAGCCAGTGAAAGGAATGAAATTCAGAATCTCCGAAATAGATCAGGACTTCGGAACCTATGAGAGATTTCTGGGAAAAAACATTCACCCTAGGAATAATATCACGAGTGGACAGGTATACCTATCGGTAATTCTCAAGGAGAGGGCGGGGGAATTTCTCGGAAAGACTGTGCAAATAATTCCGCATATAACGGACGAAATAAAAAGGAGAATACGGCAGGTCGCCGAAGAGGAACAACCCGACATACTCATGGTTGAGGTTGGTGGAACGGTCGGCGATATAGAAGCAATGCCATACCTAGAAGCAATTAGACAATTTAGACTTGAGGAGCCTAGATGGGCAACCGCATTAGTCCACGTTACCGTCGTTCCTCGACTAAAAACCGTCGGTGAGCATAAGACGAAGCCGACCCAGCATAGCGTGAAACTATTACAAGGAATGGGTCTACAGCCCGATGTAATAGTTTGCAGAAGCGATACGTTTCTCTCTGATAATATTAAAAGGAAGATAAGCCTATTTTGTAATGTTCCCCCAGAAGCGGTTATTTCAAACCCCGATCTTGAATGTGTCTATGAACTGCCACTAATATTCGAGAGGCAGGGACTTGGAGACTACCTCTGTAAGTTATTAAACCTAGAGCCTCGCAAACCTTACACCGAGAAATGGAAAAAAGTGGTATCTAGGTTTAAGAATGCGAGAAGAAAAGTACGTATAGCACTTCCCGGAAAATACACAGCAATCCATGACAGTTATATATCGATAAACGAGGCATTATCGCACGCGGCGGCATATTTGGACGCAAAAGTAGAGATATCATGGCTTGATTCCGAAAAATTCGAAAAGGATAAGAAATCTATGGAAACATTGAGCGAATATGATGGAATTCTGCTAACGCCAGGATTTGGAAGTAGGGGAGTGGAGGGAATGATCCTTTCTGCGATTTATGCGATGAAAAACGACGTGCCATTTTTAGGAATATGTTTTGGCGCTCAACTATTTTTCGTGGCATTCTGCAGGGAATATTTGGGACTGGAAGGAGCGAACAGTACAGAAGTTGACCCGAATACAAAGTTCCCGGTCGTGGATTTACTTCCGGAACAGAAGCGCATAACTGCCAAGGGCGGAACCATGAGATTGGGAGGGCATGAGGTAATAATCGAGGAGGGTACAAGATTATACGACGCCTACAAGAGAAGAGTGGTGATCGAGAGATTCCGTCACCGTTACCACATAATAAGAGAGTTCGCAAAGAGGGGAGAGGAGTACGGCCTCGTGATATCCGCATACGACAAAACCGGTCGGATAATAAACGCAATAGAACTTGAAGATGCAAAGTGGATGGTTGGCGTTCAGTTCCACCCGGAGTTTAAGAGCCGACCGGATGCACCATCACCCATATATCTAGCATTTGTTAAAGAATGCTTAGAGTACAGAAGTAAGAGGTAAGGAGATGTCAAATGTTTCAAAAAGCATAGAGGGCCTGGTACGAAAAATAATAATGTTAGAGGAAGAGAAGGAGGTATTCGTAAACATACTAAGACGGGTAAAGTACAAAATCAGCACCGATATGCTCCCCAAGCCTTTAACATGGAACATACTGGAGAAACAGTTCGTATATGGCGTCATCCCTACATCTCTCAATGGCTTGCGAATAGCAGGTATCGATGGAGGTGTTGTCACTCGATATCTTCAGACATTTGACCTCGTCATTACCCGAGCAGTCGCTGCAATTTTTCATTTTTCCGGAGACAGTTTGAAGGTGGAGTACTTCCCAGAAAAATTCCCTTCGCCAGAAATACTTCTCGACATGGCGCCCTCGAGCATAGCCGACTCGGAGATAAACGCATCACTTGAGAGAGTAAGAGCGGAGCTTGATGTTGCAATGAAACTGATAGATGAGTACAGCGTAGATGTCATACTAATGGACGGGTCTATAATTCCGCAAATGAGCGACAGGCCACCAGCCTACTCAACTGAGTTAAATGCAAAGTACAGGGAAATAGTCACCAAGTACCTAGAACTGTATGATAGGTGTTCAGAAAACGATATTTTGCTTGCTGGGGTGATAAAGGACAGCAGAAGTTCCCGTTTTATGAGTATTCTCTCAAGGCTACTACCCCATATGATCCGTCAATATCCCGAATTAAGGGATCTGTTGAGGATAGATTACCGCAGGATACTGCTAAATTTCAAGGATACCGATTTTCTCTTCCGATTTTTAAACGTGAAGGAGCGCACGACTGTTTTTAGATTCTCAGAGAAATGGTTTGAAAGCCTATCAGAAATGGGAATTGATGCCGAGAAAAAACTACGCGAGATGTTTTGCATCTTTTACATAAAACCGGCGGAGTTCGATGTCCCCCTAAGAATAGAATTTTTATCCGCAGGTAAGGACCCAGGTACTATCGCAGAAAGGCTATCCTCAATAATTTACCCATTATCCTCCCATCACCCAGAGTATGCGTTACCATCAGTTCTCATAGAAGCGGACGCGATGGCCAAGATTCTTGAGACTGATCTCGAGATAATATATGAGAGTTTGGTGAACAAGATAGGATTCTCACCATCTCTGCTGAGATTACGAAGAGAGCGAAGCCCATTCTTCTAGATCATTCCGTTAAAATTAAAAATTCGGAATACCAGAAGTTGATGGGGACATAAATGAGAAAGGAGATAGGGACCATAATATGCACCGGTCGTTCACCCTGTGCATCCGAGTTTGATTTCGTAGTGACGGACAATTCATCCCCGATACCGGTGAGAAAGGGTCAATTTGTGGAGGTAAAGACCGAGGAAGGCATCATAATAGGTCAGGTTACCGAAGTCGTTAAAACGAATAGGTACTTCATGCATGCAGACGCGGTGAGAGAGTTCGAAAGGAGCGGATACTTGGTATCATCGATATTCCCGGTCGACAGATGGGAATATATAATAGGTAAGGCAATTGCACTCGCTGTCCTAACGAAAAACGGCATAGAGAGGGTGACATTCCCGCCCTCACCCGGAGATAGGGTGTTTTTGGCAGATGAAGAAGTACTTCCAAAGTTCTTAGGCTTTGATATGGCGAATGGGGTCGAAATAGGAACCCTAATGTACCATGATGTTCCCGTGAGGCTAGATCTAACAAGACTTCTCCAAAAGCATGTGGCAATTCTCGCAATGTCGGGTGCTGGAAAGTCTTACCTTGCATCTATACTTATGGAGGAACTTCTGCTGAGAAGACCCGAACAGGGACGGATCGGTGTGATCGTGATAGACGTGCATGGCGAGTATGTTTCAATGGCCGAAAAATGCGAAGATAGCAATTTAATAGACTTCTCAGACAAGATTTCGGTTATAGATGCCTCCTATTTTCAAATATCTGTGCCCTTACTATCAGAGCGTGACCTCGCAGAGTACCAACCGCAGATGACACCTATCCAAATCAGAGAACTGGGGCGTATAATAAGTGCTCGTAGGAGGAAAATGCTAGAAAAGGGGGAGCCTTATGACTTAAAGCAAATAATTCAGGACGTGGAACGAGATGAACGGATACAACCACGAACAAAGGAGGCGCTTCTCGGATGGCTCTACGATCTCGAATCAACAGGACTATTTGGCCCTACAGAATCACCAATACTCGAAAACATAATAAAACCCGGACATGCAACGATAATAGACCTTAGCGGAATCGTTAGCCTCAGAAAAAAGCAGATAATTGTCGCCTATATGCTGAGAAGACTATTTGATCTGCGAAAGAGAAATGTAATACCGCCGTTTCTGGCAATAATCGAGGAGGCGCATCAATTCTGCCCAGAAGCCAGAAGAGAACTTGCAATTTCAAAGAGCATAATAGAAACAATAGCGAGGGAGGGAAGGAAGTTCTTTGCATCATTGTGTTTAATAAGTCAGCGACCCGTCAGACTATCAACAACGGCTTTGTCCCAATGCAATACGCATATCATACTGCGGATAACTAATCCCTATGACCTAAAGCACATAGGAGAGAGCTGTGAGGGAATTGACAAATCAACTTTAGACGCTGTGACAACACTAAACGTGGGAGAGGCGTTGATAGTGGGGGAGGCCACGAATTTCCCAGTTTTTGTAAAGATAAGGACTCGCAAGAGCAGGGAACTCAAATACTCGGTACGATTGGAGGAGGTTGCAAGGAGATTTGAAGAATTTTCGGATAGACAACTATCTGAGTTTTATGACAATTCTATCTAATTGGAGTTCGCATATTTTCCTAACACCATGCTCGCCAGGCTCGTAGTGGGTCTTTACGATTCCGGCCTTCTCTAAAATTTTTATTTGAGCGCTTATGTTAGCTTCGGTCTGCTTAAGCGCCTCTGCGATCCTACTAATGTCCGTCTTCTTTTTATCCCTGAGAAGTGTTATTATCCGCCATCTGGTCTTCGAAGATAAGGCCTTGGCGATCTTTACAACCTCATCGCCTTCAATAAGCAACTCCTGCATAGAATCGCCTCTTGACTATTCTATCAATTCTGCAGTTTAACGTTGTAATTCCGAATTCATAAGCTTACCTCTATGTTCACCTTCCACATGAGTTTTATAACGCGTTCTACAGATTTAAGACAGACGAAAGAACCGGGCCACGAAATATTCTTCCTTAAAGGACATATGGGAAAAAGTCGCATTATTAATATCACGCCTAACACGAGTACATGGTGACATTGCAGTGCTAAAGGCGCTAAAAGTATTCAAAGAGCTCAAGCAAGAAGACATCTCGGTACTAGGGGCAATAGAGAGATTGATGCGGAAATACGAATACGTACCAGTAGAAATGATTGCAAAGGAGGCAAAAATGGACATAAACGACGTCGAGTACTACCTCAGCCGCCTAAACAAATTTGAACTCGTAAGAAGGTGGATAGGCCCTTACATCGGATATGTGCTCAACATGCACGGATATGATTGCCTGGCACTACATGCGCTCGTGTGCAAGGATGTCATATCGGCTATCGGTAGAAAACTTGGTGTGGGTAAAGAAGCAGACGTTTATGACGCTCTCACGCCTGATGGAAGGCGAGTGGTGTTGAAATTCCATAGGATCGGAAGAATAAGTTTTAGAAGTGTAAGAAGAGTGAGAGTTTACGTAGGAGATAGGAGACACACATCTTGGCTCTACATATCTCGATTATCCGCAAAGCGGGAATTTGAAGCCCTTAAAATCCTGTACCCCCTTGGAGTGGCGGTTCCCGAGCCCATAGCTCACAATAGGCACGTGGTCGTGATAAGTTTCATCGATGGGATCGAACTTTCTGAGGTTAAAGAACTTTCTGACCCCCAAGGTTTCCTCGGAGAGATAATTGAAAATCTACGAATCGCATATGTAGACGGTGGAATCGTGCATGCAGATCTTAACGCCTACAATATTATAGTAACTGACGACGAGGAGATGCTAATAATCGATTGGCCACAATGGGTGTCCACAATACATCCGAGTGCAGAAATGCTCCTGAGAAGGGACCTAAAGAACATATTTAAGTTCTTCAGAAAGAGATTTGGAATTGAGGCAGATGAAGAGGAAGCCCTCAAATATATAAAGGGTGAATAGTTCGTGGAGAACAAAGGGGAAGAAAGAGGTCTAGTGTTTGGTGTGGATATACTTCCCATGCACTCCCCCCAATCGAAGAAAGAAGCAAAATACGCCCTCGTCGTCCTAAGCAACGATGGGAAAGTTCTAGAGAGAGTGCAGGGAATATCAAAAATGGAACTCTTTAAAAGAATTCAGGAATGTAGGCCAGACATCATTGCAACAGATAACGTATTCGAACTTGGAGCGAACGAAAAGGAACTAATAGACTTCATATCAAGCTTGCCTGCGAATACGAAGGTAATTCAGGTAACCGGCTCCCCAAGGCACGGAATGGAACCGCTCTACAGAATCGCAAAGCGGCATGGAATTAGCATATCAAGTAAGAGTTCATCGCTTGAGGAGGCAGAAGCAGCGGCCCGCCTAGCATTAATGGGCATAGGTTATGAGGTGTCAGCGGTTGAAGGCGAAGTGAAAATCATAATTTCACGTGCTAGAACATTTGGACCCGGTGGATGGAGCCAGCCTAGATATAGGAGATACCTCTGCGCACTAGTGCAACAAGTGACGCAAGAAGTGGAGGAACTTCTCAAAAAGCACAATATCGACTACGACTTTTATTGCAGGAAAACGAAATTTGGCTTCATAACGAGCAAATTCACGGCCTACACGACCCTTGATGTCATAAGGAAATTAATAAAGGAGCCAGTGAAGCAAGATGTGCAGATAAAGATAATACCTGTAAGGCGAAAGCATCTAGAATTCATTCCGCTGAACTCCCATGAGGAAGAGTCCGGAAGGACGAAATATCTCATAATAGGTGTAGATCCCGGTGTAACTACGGGCATCGCCATACTTGATATTCACGGAAACCTGTTAGAGATTTATAGTGCAAAGGAACTGTCAAGGGGTGATGTCATAAGGCTGATATCGAAATATGGCCGCCCACTAGTAATAGCAACTGATGTAAACCCCCCGCCCGAGTTTGTGGAAAAGTTGGCAATAGTCTTCGATGCTGAAATATACACTCCACCCCGACCACTTACTGTTGCGGAAAAGAGAAATATAGCACAGGAGTATCTGGAAAAACATGTAAGAGAAAAAATATCATTGAATTCTCACGAAAGAGATGCTCTCATAGCTGCAATAAAGGCATATATGTCGATAAAGAATAAACTGGAGAAAATAGAGGCGCATGTAAAGGAGTTAGGGGTTAAAGTGCCAATCGAAGAAGTTAAGCGCTTAGTACTACGTGGCATGTCTATAAAGAGAGCGATAGAAGAACTACTGAGCAAAATGGAGAAAAGAAATGAACAACAGGAAGAAGAAACGAGAGAAGAAGTGGATATAAATGAGTTAATTGCGAAAATTGAAGAACTAAGGGCAGAATTACGGAAAAAAGGGAAGGAACTGAGCAATCTGAAGGATCTTCTTAATTCCTATAAGGAAAGGGTCAAGCAACTAGAAAAGGAGAATGCGGCACTCAAAGAGAGCATTAAAAAATTGCTGAGAGAAAGAATATTGGAGATGGAGAGAGATAAGGAAATACTAGTAAGAGATCAGATGATAGAGAGTTTAATAAATGAGAAGAAGAGGCTCGAGCAGCAAGTGAAAGAGTTAAACGAGAAGATATCGAAATTAATAGGATTAAAGACTCTGGAGACCCGAGGGGACGTCATACCACTTAAAATAATTGAAAGATTTACTTATGACAGTATAAGGTCGGTAGAAAAAGAACTCGGCATAAAGAAGGGAGATGTCGTTCTTCTCCTCGACGCAAGCGGCGGAGGAGCCTCAACGGCAGAGTTGCTGATAAAGAAGGGAGTGAAAGCGGTGATTTATAAGACTAAAATGAGCCACACCGCGATGCAGAAGTTTCGAGAAAATAGAGTTCCGGTTATACCCGCCGATAAGGTCAAAATAGATGCTGTGGAGTCGTTTGCGGTGGTTAACAAGAAGAGTTTGGAGAGAGCGGTGAGGGAGTGGCATGAGAGTATAGAGGAGGAAGAATCCAGACTGACCCACGAGAAGTTAATTTCGATAATCGAGGAGTACAGGCGGGGAAGACAGAATTCTGGCGGATGAGTATTGTTACTCCTCGTACTCCTCGGCATCCTTGGTGGCGTCGGGCTTTATAAAGAGAATGTTATTTCCTCTAATGAATATCTCTCCGTAACATGCTTTTCTTTCCCCGTTTTCCAGTTCTATGGCATTAACAAGCCTTAGATTCATATAACTGTCCACTTGCGCTAGACGCCCTATGAATTCTGTTCCGTCCTTTAACTTCACAAGGACCTTATTATTAACAGATTTTTCGAGTAGTCGGAGCGGATTTCTTTCCATGTGCGCCATCCCCCAGTTTTACAAAAAAGATGTCCACACATCCCGTTAAAAATGTTATAGTTTCTTTGTTTATAAACCATACCGCATGACATATTACTTATTGTCATATTTCTGTAATTGTCCAGCGAATATGATATCCTCGACGTGTGTGTCATCAATTACACTTTCAATTTTAATATTTGCCTCTTCCAGCAATGATACCATAACATGTGCATCGGCTGTTTTTCGCAAAGTGCTAATAGCAATGTAGGAACGGTTCTTTCCGACTCTTACAATCTCCGAAAGCGCCATTTTAACGTTAGGAATATTCTGAATAACCGTTATGCAAAACACAACATCAAGCATCTCATCTCTGATAGGTAAATTTTCAACATCGGCACAAATGAGTTCAACATTACTGCTTCTAATCTTAAATTTCGCAATTTTCAGCATTTCCGCAGATATGTCCACTCCTACTACCCTAACGGCGCAATCTGAGAGTAATCTGCACAAATTCCCGGTTCCACAACCAAGATCGCTCACCAGAAGGGGCCCCTCTAACTGAGAACTTGTAATGGACAAAACTATCCTATATTTCATGTTCTGCAGATTTTCATAACGTGCATCGTAAAATGGTGCATGCGCATCATAATATTCCTTAACGCGTAACTTCTTGTTCACGGGCCCCACCGAGATTATTATTTGATGCTTCGCCTCCTAGATAAAAATGCGCACCGGAAGGGATGTCACATGAAAAAGTTGAAGGTCATACTAGTAATTGCAGACGGCATGGGAGATCGTCCTCTAAAGGAACTCGGACATAAAACCCCACTTGAGGCTGCTAATACCCCTGCTCTCGACCACATTGCATCAAGCGGCGTTTGTGGAATCATGGATCCAATAGCGCCGGGTGTAAGACCCGGAAGTGACACGTCGCACCTTGCAATCTTAGGATATGATCCCTACAAGTATTACAGTGGGCGTGGTCCCTTCGAGGCACTGGGGGCTGGAATGGAGTTAAAAGAGGGAGATATAGCGTTCAGGGCAAATTTTGCAACTGTGCAAGAGAAGGACAATAAGTTAATAGTTATAGACAGACGTGCAGGAAGAAAAATACCAGAAGGAGATGCGTTTACGAGCGAGCTTTCAAAGATGAAGTTAGAAAGCGCAAAAGATGTGGAAGTGATCGTTAAACATACAGTGGAGCATCGATGTGTTGTGGTGCTCCGGGGGAGAAATTTATCACACCACGTTAGTGATACCGACCCTCACGAGGAAATGGTACCGATAAAGGAGTGTAAGCCTCTTTCTCAAGACGATGCGGCACTGAGGACGGCGAAAATGGTGAATGAATTAACTTATAAGTCGTACCAAATACTAAATTCGCATCCCCTTAATGTTGAACGTGAGAAGAGGGGTCTTCCAAAGGTAAATTGCATACTGCTCAGAGGTGCAGGAGTTTATAGAGAAATTCCATCATTGCAAAGGAGATTTGGAATAAAGGCAGCGTGCATTGCTGGTGCTGCACTTTATAAGGGAGTTGCAAGAGCTGTGGGAATGGAAATAATCAAAGTACCCGGCGCGACTGGAACCTACGAGACCGATGTGATAGCAAAGGCGCGGGCCGCCATAGATGCCTTGAGGAAATACGATTTCGTGTTCATACATTTTAAGGCAACTGACAATGCATCTCACGACGGAAATATCGAGATGAAAATAAAAATGCTCGAAAAATTCGATGTACTCGTAAAGTACCTAATAGATAATGTAAACATGGACGAAACAATAATAACTGTAACATCTGATCACACAACTCCTATAAGCATTCGAGATCATACAGGGGATCCGGTTCCCCTCGCTATTTGCGCCCCTGACGTGAGGAGGGATGATGTCGAGAAATTCGATGAAAGATCCTGCGCACGTGGCCATCTTGGCAGAATACGAGGTACTGATCTCATGAACATATTAATGGACTTGGCAAACAGATCTGAAAAATTCGGCGCATAAATCACAGATCTACTTCTTGCACTTTATTTATTATCTGGGCAACTCTCTCCGATATCTTATCCCTGCCAGCAAACCCGGATGGTCCGTATTCTTCTACGGAAAATGAAGCAGCAGCCGAAGCATAAGCGGCAGCTTGGATCTCATCCCCCGTATTTAGATATTCTATCATGAAAGATATTGTGAAAACATCACCGGCGCCTGTTGGATCGAGTGCCCTTGTTTTAAACGCCGGTACATGGAATATTCCCTTTTTCGAAGCAATAAGTGCTCCTTTCTCTCCCATCGTGACCAGTGAGACTCTCGCCCCCATCTTCAGTAGCGTTTTAGTAGCGTCCACAGCATTAGACATGCCCGTGGCAATGCAAGCCTCTTCGAGATTTGCATGCACAACATCAACAGGTTTTATGAAATCGGCGATGTCATCTCTAGGGACAAGCTTAACTCTTAAGTCTTCATCGACAGACCTTATAAGGCCTTGAATATCGATCGAAAGTAACGAAGATGGGTTCTTCAACTTGTTCACGATATCAGAACTTATCTCCCCCGCTACAGGCCCGAAGTGGATGATATCACTATCCCTACACTTCTCAGGAATGTCGGAGTATAGTATGTCTTGACACTTTGAAATCAGGAACGATGTCCTCGTTCCTCCCTCATATATATGCCTGAACCTCGTAGTTGGTCGAGACGAAAGTGTGACGAAAGAAATATCAATACCATTCCTCGCCAAAGTTAAGAGAAAACTGTCAGGAAAGTCCTCTCCAACCTTTGAAACTATTAAAACTGCAGCTTGTTGGCGTTTTGCCGCGAAACCGCTATACGTTGGGACACCGCCCATGGCTATCTTCTTAACACCTTTTTCAACGATTATTTCGTCTATTGTTAAATGTCCTATTATCGAAATTTGAACCGCCATTTTAATACACCATGAGCCCTCCGGCAACAGGCGGAAAGAATGTCACAACATCGTCATGCTTTAATCTTGTTTTAAGGCCATCCAAGAATTCAATATTTCTTCCATTAACTAATATCTTCACATACTTTTTAACGCGCCCCTTCTCATCAAGCACTTCATCCCTGAACTTCTCATTCATGTTTTTCGAGATCCACTCTATCAGGTCGAAAACTGTGCTATCATCGTCCAATTCCACAGTAAATACGTCTGTTCCAAGCAGCTCTCTGAACATTGCAAACACTTTAACCCTTACTCTCACTTCCTTTCCTCCTCGTCATCAGATAGATACTCACCGTGACTATGATAATCGAGGCAATAAATATCCATAGGTATGGAGGCAATCCAATAGTCACTCCTTCACTTCTGATCTTTTCAAGTTCAGAGAGCGCGTTTAGAATTTCCAATATTTTAACGGCAGCATACGTTGCCTCAAGTGATGATGGACATTTTTCACGGAGCGAAAAGCCCCCGTCGGAGCCCTGTAAGGACAGGACCCACCCGATGACATCTGACCTTATACTATCGACGAAACCCTTATCATAGCGTATCAATATATCTAATGCCCAAAATGTTGATAGAAGATCGGGGCTTTTTACGTCATCTTTTAGCTTGAATCCTTTACCTCTTTCGTATAAACTTCGTATATAGAAGGACAGATTTAGAGACTGGTACCATTGATCAGAAACATTCAGCGCACGAAGAGTCATAACACCAGCATAAATAATGTCCATTTGTGGAGCCTCGATCGTTAATGTCGAGTTCATAAAGTTAATAACCCAATTTTTCACCTCGGTCTTGATGCTTTCATTTAATTCTCCTAGGAGATCGAGAGTCGAAACCGCGTAAAACGTTGCGATGATGCTACCGCTTTCATTCGGGCGATATGAAAAACACCCGCCATGGTAACAATCAAAGATCCATTTGCAGACATTGTTTACATTTACTAATTCGTCATAAAGCCCCAAATCGATACACAACTTAACACCGTAATAGATGGTATAAATCGTAGGCTCAACCCCTTTACTATCAGCGAAGAGTCCGTAATTTGGGTCGTCAGTGTTAGTGATGAAGTATACATCTTTTAACCACCCCTTAAACTCATCCCGATAGGTGTCATTCCATGTGTCTAAAGTTTTCAAAATCATGTAGGAATAGTAGGTTGATGTCAGATGGGCATTTTTCGCATTCGGACTATCAGCGTATCCATCACCTCTTTTTGAATGCGCAAGAAATTCTAATATCATATTTTTACGCGTGGGTGGAGGCTTCAGAAAAACCACGGCTGCAACGCTGGCAACTATCACACTAATTATTATGAGTGCAATTATGATTCTGAGCCTACGGTCGCGCATATTATCACCTTTACACAAGCACCATTACGTTTAGAGCATCACTATCGGAGATTTATGTTTTTTGTGAAATGTTTATATGTAGAAATAGAACCTCTGCCCGCCTATTTCCTTTAATCCCCAAAATTTGCTCTTACGGATGACAGAAACAATGATCATGGGAGTTTCCGGGTACATGAGATTTAATCTCTCCAATTCCGCTATCCGGCACCACCTAGTGGGTAGATTGCCGCTATGTTCTCTAGTAATCAACTTACACGTGAAAACTGCTATTATCATGGTTTTCTCGGAGTCAATCACCTGATAAAGCTTCTCGAGCCCGACAACATCAACAAGACATCCCGTCTCCTCAAGGATTTCACGTTTCAACGCCTGATCAAGTCTTTCCCCGGGATGCACCTTTCCCCCAGGTAATGCCCACCCTCCATCTCTTTCCTTGACCAGCAGAACTTTCCCTTCGGAATTGAATACCACTCCAACAACAGTAACCGAGATGTCCATGCGCATCACCTAAGGCAAACCAAACTTCTTAAATACAAATGGAATTTTTTCAATGACATCCTCTGGTGTTATATGGTATCCTTTCTCCTCCACAGCCATGTCCCCAGCTACCCCGTTGACAAAGGCCGCCGTGGCAGCGGCATCAACCGCATCGTTTCCCCATGCCAAGAAGGTTGCAACTATTCCCGATAACACATCACCAGTTCCACCAACGGTCATACCGGGGTTTCCGGTAATATTAACATAGCAACGATCTCCGTCACTTATTAGATCCTCCGGACCCTTAACTAAAAGTGTCACGTTGAACCTTTTGGCGTATGATCGGACAATATCTATTTTCTTTTCAAGAGAGAGGCTCTCATCTAGAGAACTTCCCGTCAGGGTCAAAAATTCGCCCCTATGAGGGGTCAAAACTGCTCTTAGTCCTCTTAAAGCATGAACATTGTCACTAATGATCTTTAAGGCATCCGCATCTATAACAACGGGTTTTCCATACTCCCTTATTATGTCTAAAACTTTCAGGCAAGCAACTCGTGTTTTTTCATTCAATCCGAGACCTGGTCCTATTACGATGGAATCAAATCTCTGAATAATGTTCTTGATGAGATCGACGCCCCTATCGTCGAACCACCCGCCTGGGTACTCATAAACGATGATGCTTGGAGAAAAGGATCGTATTATACCGGAAACCTTTTCTGGCGCAACAACCACTGCAATATCTGCTCCGCACCTCAATGCAGCGAGGGCAGCTAGGGCAGGTGCGCCACTATACTTCTCGCTTCCACCTATTATTAGTATTCTGCCAAAATCTCCCTTATGGGAGTCCCGTCTTCGCGCCTTTATGGACGCTCTCAAGTTGCCGGGTCCTACATATAACTCGGCCTCTTTAGGGATACCTATATTCACTACAAGAATTTCTCCGCATATTTCCCGCGCGATGATCAGTCCCCGTTTCATCGCATGAAAGGTAACTGTAACATCGGATTTCACGGCAACTTTAAACTCGCCAGTATCCGGATCTAAGCCGGAGGGCACATCTACTGATACTTTGAGCCCCTTACTCTCATTTATGATCGAAATTGCGGTCTTTACTGGCTCCCTAGGCTCTCCTTTTATTCCAGTACCCAATATTGCATCGACTATCACATCCGCGGAGACCACCTTCTCTCTCATCATTAATATTTCCTCGCGAGTCCTGATGATTTCTTTCTCGACAGATACCATTTTTTCCAGAATGTTCCAATTTCTTCTTGCCTCTTCCGTTCTTATTGAACTTGGCTCGCCTAGCAACATTACCGTAACCTTCGAACCTAAAGATGCAAGATGTCTCGCGGCCACGAAACCGTCTCCCCCATTATTTCCGAGTCCCGCAATCACAACAACCTTTTTCCGACGGAGGTCGCCAACTTTCTCCAATACTGTTCTTGCAATGGACGAGCCGGCATTCTCCATCAGTTGTAGGCGTGATATCCCCAGCCATTCACAGTTATCGTCGATCATTCTCATTTCTCTCGATGATAGGACGCGGGTGCTCAAGAGTGGTCACCCACGATCGCCTGAAGGGTTCATAACTTGTCGAGGAGATAAACATCGGATATTACTTAAAGTCCGATAATTAAATATCCCCTCATATCTTTTAACTCAAAATCGGCCATAACCCTACATAGGTAATCGAAATGTTGAGTAGGCTGAAAAACATCGCCGAAAAATTGTTAGCACCAATCGCTAGGGCGGTACTAAAAGCGGGTTTATCTCCGAATGTTTTAACAGTACTCGGTCTCGTTCTTGCCGCTCTTGCTGCCTTATTTTATTCCCTGAAGGGAATACTACTCGCACTTATATCACTATTCGTATCAGGACTTCTAGACGCTCTTGATGGAACGGTTGCAAGAATGTCTCAAAAATCATCGGCGGCTGGCGGCTTTCTGGACGCGGTTTCCGATAGGTACAGTGATGCTTTTCTCATACTGGGTATTGTCATTGGCGGATATTGTGATGTACTTATAGGGCTACTTGCGCTATCCGGTTGCATGCTTGTGAGTTATGCGAGGGCGAGAGCCGAAAGTTTAGGAGTGCGTGAGTTTGGCATTGGATTGGCGGAGAGGCCCGAACGCTTAATCATAATAATGGTGGGAACCGCCTTAGAGACGGTACACGCCGGAAGCTTATACGTGAGTATGATAGTTCTCTCAATACTCGCGCATATAACCGCAATCCAAAGGACATTCTACGCGCTCAGGTGTCTGAAGTGAGATCGAATACGAGGTCTAACAGTTTCTTCAAAAAAATTTTTGCCTGTTTCATAGCGTTTTGCCCCTTTTCCGTGATCACATAGTACTTTCTTGCGACCTCCCCGGATCCCTTTATTTCCTGCACCTCAACTAACCCCTCTCTTCTGAGCGAATAAAGAACAGCATAACTTGTAACCTTGCCTGGCGTGAAATTAAACCGCTTCTTTATCTCCTCCCGCAACTCATAACCGTACTTGGGGCCCTCCTGCAGAAGTCTCAAAATGTAGATCCAAAGATTCTCCCTAGTTAGTTTAGAAATTAGACGGTCTAGCGCCTTGGTTCTCTCTTCTATTTTCAGAACCCCCTTGAGGGTTCTATCTTCTTCCGAGCGGTACTCTCTTCTTTCTCTCCTCTTCAGGCCTTATCTTAGCGATCCCGTAGTAAACAGCACATCTTATACAGTAATAAACAGTATCGGTACGTGTGTATATGTATGCCCCCTGCTTCCGTAGCTCCTTCATGAGCGAAGGGTCAACTAGGCTTATCCTCCGTGTTATCTTTTTCGCCTTATCTCTCGGCACCCTTTGACCGCACTTGCAACATTGGACGTACTCGGTTCGCCCCTTACTACCCTTCGATCTTCCACCACTTTTTCGTTTCTTTGGCAAGATTTTTCCTCCAGTTCCTCCTTCTACCTTAATTTGTGATAACTACATGCCTTAAAAATGTTCTGTAAAAACGAAATTCACGAAAAACAAATAAAGTGGAGGAACGCACAGCACCTAGCATCGCGTTACAGAGCAACGTATCGTCAGAATCTAGTGGATGCCACTATGAGTCCTGCCATCGTGATATGCAACGCAAAGTACTCGAGTAACATTTCAAAATTCAGCAATAAGTGATGTGAAAGTGCCCATACCACTAAGCATAACGTTAGCAGGGCTATGCGCGCACTTTTCAATTTTATTGCGGAGAGAATAAACACCGATACTATCAGCAAACCCCCGCTAATTGCATAAATTTTCATTATTGCTGAAAACCACAAGGGGACCCCGGGCTCGTCAAATATCTCCGCCCTGACGACATGTATCCCGATGAACGGCAATGATAGTAATATGCACACCACGCTTACAATTATCAGAATTCTAATCGCCCGTCTCAATCCTCTATGGACAAAAATCTCCGAAAGTAACAGCCAGCCTATCGCCCCAGTCGGCATTCCTATGGTGAACCATATAAGTGCAAACATATCTCTCGAAAACAGGCCAACCGACCATATCAGTACATCTATCTGCCCAAGTATTCCAAGTACATAGTAAATGGCAAAAAACAACGTCCCCTTCTCCACCTTCTTATAAACAATTGCAGGCCTTAGCAATAAGTATGCTGCAACCACAGACGCCAAGATACTAGTCGTACCAACTACCTCGAGAACCATGAAAATCACCCTATATTCTCCAATATTTTCAAGAGCAGAGTCTCAAACGCCTCCTTTACCCCCATACCGGTGATCGCCGAAGTTCGCATCACCTCAACCTCATCTCCCAATCCAAGAGCGCTCTTTAACTCCTCTGGGGAAATTACGCCATTAAGGTCACATTTGTTTATGCAAAAGAGCAACGCCGTACTCCGCTTAATCACGCGTTTCAGCTCCTCCCAGCATTTTTTATTGAGCTCTATGCAGGTGCGTTGCCCATCCGCTACGAAGATGACCCCATCGGTTCCCCTGAGTATCGTGTACCTGGTTCCTGCGTAATAATCCTGTCCGGTAGCCGTCCATAGATTCACCTCCAACGTCCAGTCATCAAATTTCAGTTTGATTACCCCAAAGTCGAAAAAGAGAGTCCTTCCGGTAGTGGTCTCGACGGATCTAACATGGTCGTCGTATCCCAGTTCCTTCAATAGAGCCTTCAGTGAGGTGGTCTTTCCGCTCATCGCAGGTCCATAATACACGATCTTCAATTTTATCGTTTTATTAGCGCGATCTACAATCATGATCATCACCACAGACTATCGATCCAGTCGCTAATGCTGCGAATCACGCTCTTAGAAATCAAATCTCCGAAATCCTCTCCCCACTCGGCCCTAATAAACTCAAGAAGGCCCGCAATGTCTATGTGCGGATAGAGTATTGTCTGTAGTAAAGTCCTATCGGAAATCCTATCCCTCATACCAACATTGTTAAGTATTCTGAGTTTGTAAAGAAGTATTAAGGCCCTCCTAGCCGCATGCACGAAGTTCAGAACCTCATTTCGTAGCAACTCCTCCTTGAGCATAGTCTCCTCGGTACTGAAATCTAAGAGTATATCCGAGAGATCGGTATCCAACCTCAGTCCGCGAATTCTCCTCCTGATGACTTTACGCATTCTGCTCAGAGCGGTATGAGTCCTCACAATAGCATTTTCAATTAACTGCCTTTCAAATCCATAAAGCCTTTCCTGATCTCCCAAGGACTCCATGCGCACTCCATCGCTCAAGTATAAGACCTCCACAGGTCCGGAATATCTGAAAACTCCCTCAACAATCTTATTAGTATCGTTATTTGGCTCTCGAAGAACCCCCAAAACCCAACCCTTGAAGTCAGAAAATTTCTCGAGCGCCATTTTCACATATCTGCATGGACACACAATTACAACTCGCTTTGCATGTAAATCCTGTCTCTCTCTCCTCAGGATTTCTTCGTACTCCCTTGTAGTTATGAAATCTATACCAAAGATGACTTTATCCCTATGAGGCGCAAATGAAGCTATATACTCAAGCATTAAATCCACGGATCCCCCATTTTCCCCAATAACGATAATGGGCCTCCTTAATAGCAGTGCGCTCAGCAACCTCGCCAACTCGTCTACATTCAATGACGAAAATATCATTGAGGGCGAAAACGTGCCCTTCATGTTTACCCCCTCCTAAATATCCTCATTATTTTGGATAATATTCCGGATAGGTAACCTCTATGTCTGTTTCTGGTGTTATCTATCAAATCCCTTAATTTTTTGACATACGAGGGAAGAAAGACCTTTATAAGACCAAGCCTTAACCCCTCTTTTGAATTCTTGAGTGCAAGAATGCCGACGCTTATGTCGTAAAGAATGTAGTTGGTCTCCTCAAAATCACAAATAAACTGAGTCACCTGACTTCTTTTAAGCGTCCATGCTAGCCTCTTCGAAACGTCCATCACTGAATAGAGAAAGGGAGCTAAGTACTCCAACTCGCTACCATTCTTGGAAACGGTAACAACAGGCGTTCCTCCATCAATTATAAATGCCGCGGACATAACTTGAGGTATTACTTTCATCAGGCCGTCAAGAAGCGATCTTATTGTACGAATTTCATCATCACTGAACTCGAAAACCTCCCTCTCTACAGTGTCCACCTCTAGCGACCCCGGCCTCAAAGAGAACCTCTTAAGAGTCTCCAACATGGCATCATCAATACCCTTAGGAGGAACCCTAAGATCCCTCAACCGTAACAACTCGGGATACGCAATACTCACAAATTCGTTGATCTTCAAGAAAATCGCGCCCATATTTACCGATGCGTGGGTCAATACGGCAAGGCGCAATTCCTCAATTTGAGGGAGAGATGATATTATGAGTTTTGCCCTATCGCCTTCTATTACTACATAGTTCGGATTCTTGTTGTGTATTTGATGGACCGCCTTTATTATGGCCGCTACCGATGAGCACACTCCTAGTACCTCTTCCTGACTAAGCCACGCACCCGAAATTCCCAGCGGGTATCCGTCCTGCTGAACCAGTACCACGACCTCAACTCCGGGTACTTGCCTAATCATCTTAAGGCGAGACGCTATGCTGCTTTCCATGGCTGCTCGCCCCTCCACATAAGTGTCTCTAAGAAATGTATAAAAACCCCGAAAGATCGCGTCTTATTCAGTCATGTAGAAAATTGGGGATAACAATGAAGTTGGGTCTGGTCTACGGGAAAGTATTCCTGCAACACTCCGTTTCCATACTAAGACCGTGGATGGAAGCTTTTGAAAGTCCGTTGAGATACGAATGTGTAATTAGGCATCTGAACACAAAGGGCATACTAAGCAATAATAGAATAATACGCATACCTCCTGAAAGGGCAACCTTCGATAGTATTCGCAAAGTGCACTCGTCGTACCTCGTAGATATCGTCAGAATTCTTTCGACGTTTGGAAAAGGGGTCGTGGGGCACTGCTCCCATGTTTCCGATCATTTATCAAATGTGACACTATACGCATGTGGAAGCGCAATAAGAGCCGGCAACGCTGTCTTCCGAAAGGAAGTAGATATGGCATTCGCCCTCATTCGTCCTCCGGGCCATCATGCAAGCAGGTCACACGCTGAGGGATTATGCTACTTTAATAACGTGGCGGTGTTAGCAAGCCATCTGAAGGAAGAACATGGCGTAGAAAGAATACTTATAGTCGATCACGACACGCACCCCGGCGACGGAACCATGGAAATTTTTTATAGCGATAAAAATGTCTTTGTGTTCTCAATACACGAATATGACTTCGAGTACCCTGAGAGGGGATGGCTGGGGGAAAGG
>Ga0190367_1000015_pt1 | contig 146708 bp, 150 predicted proteins | sample 4872181011_MG_FD_171838 | JGI IMG/M metagenome (GOLD analysis project Ga0190367, IMG submission 171838) | Hydrothermal vent microbial mat bacterial communities from Southern Trench, Guaymas Basin, Mexico - 4872-18-10-11_MG | ecosystem: Environmental > Aquatic > Marine > Hydrothermal vents >...
TTCTTATCCTGAATATAACTTTCTAGTGATTTTACGATAGATATTAAATTTTCAAGCTTACCATACTTGTATATTAGAGGATAATTTCTACTCTAAGAGTAGATTTTAAATTCATGACCAAGTAAGTTTAAGGTTTGCACTTTTGTAGTATCTACAGATAGCACTCTCTTCTTAATTCTTTGATTATCCAATCCTTCTGTTACTCTTCTCATAAACTTCTCATTAAATCTCATTACGAGATTCCTCCATTTAGAAATATTGATCAATAATTCATAAATTCCAAGTTTCCCTGAAATATTGAGAAATTCTTTAATTATAGTGTCTCTGTACTTCTTAGGAATCACTACTCTATATTTAGCTTTGTCAATTACATAACTAAAACCTAATCTTTCTGCAATAACTGACATGACATAGTTAACTAATTCTAAATCTTTTGAGTAAATTTCAAGTACCTTCATATTTGTTGATCCATCATCGAGCCGCCATGAGAGTAAAAGTGTTGTTAATGCATCTTTATTATACTGTTCAATCTTGCTTATATTAATATCTATCTTAGCACTTGGATAAATCTTAAAGTACACATCAATATTAAATTTTGACTTGTTCACTGATTCAACTCTGATAGTGTATGTATTTGGTGATGAATGATATATAAAGAGAGCTAGAAGAATTATACTTGTATTGCAATAGTAATTATTCACTCTTGAATAATCACCTAACACATTGCCCATAAGCCATGACTCTGATAGAGAACTTTCTCTTGCCTTCATTAATGTCATGATTTTAACACTAATATTTTTTAGATATACGTGGAGTATATAGTTACTGTTTAGGTATTGTAATCGCACATGACTAACATTGCTAATGTCTTCACAAAATACATTTATCGCTTTTATACGCATGCTGTTGAGCAAGCTAATAAGTTCTTCCACACTGCGAATCTTGACATTACTTGACATATCCTTAACAAATTCGGTATTATTTTCAATGCAAAGATCACTTAATGTATACTCCTTAAACATGACCTCTATAGTAGTGTTTGTCACAAAGTATTATAAGGAGATAAAGAACTATATTCAGAAGGGTTTTTAAACATGTATTATGAAAGTCAATACAAGGCCCACCCCCGCTCTTGAGTGGCGGGCTTTGGACCCGCCGACCCCGGTTCGAATCCGGGCCCGGCTACCATTTCTCTCAATAATTATAAGTGGGAAAGAATTATAAGCTATACAGATCTATCCAGACATGCGTGATGATGTTGTATTGGTTTTTCTATGCAGTAATCTCGTTTGCGCTTTTTGGTTTGAATAGAATACTTTATGTTATTAACTCTAGGAGTTATGAAGCTAATGAGGATTTTCTACACACCTTATACTTCATAGCTACTATCTTCTCACTAATATTGTTTTTTCATAAATACTTGACCATACATTTTCTATCTATACATTCAGTAATTGTTGGTATAATTCTTGGAGTACTTAGTCTTGTTGGTTCTTTAGGTATGAATAGAGGTTTAAGATATGTAAGTCCAGCAATCACTAACTGCATTATCGGTTTAAACGTTATATTACCATTAGTTATTGCATTATTTCTTCTAAATGAAGAACTAACAAGAAATGCAAGTATTGGTATATTTGTAAGTCTAGTCATAATTTCATTATCAACTATTGAAGAATTGAAGTTAAGTAGTACAGAAATTAATAAAGGAGTTCTTAAGGGATTGCTTTACATATTCTTAACCTTCTTTACATGGGGATTTCTAAGTATTACAATAAAGTTAAGCAGTATATACATACCCGATTTTGATGTTGTAGAGACAGTTTTCTTGATGTTTTTAACAAGTTATTTAGGTCTTACATTTAAGAGAAAATTAGTCATTAACTTTAGATCAAGTTCAGGAAGGTTAGGCATAATTGCTGGTTTATGTAGCTTCATAGGCACGTTGTCATGTATATATGCCTACATTATAGGTCCACTTTCACTTGTAGCTTTAACTGTTAGACTCTCATATTCAATTCCCGTCATGTATTCTATAGTTTTTCTTAAAGAGAGAGTAACTTTATTTAAAATATTGACAATACTATTAACACCTGTAGCTATAATATTTATGACTATGTAATCTAGAAGAAGGTCTCTAAACTACTAACTTTTACAAGATTCTTTTCAACAATTCTTAAAGCCCATTCAGGTAGACTTCTTTTTCTAAGTACATAATTTACAATTTCCTCAACTTTCTTACACTCATCTTCATCTTTAACGTGCTCTCTACATAGTTTAATGAGATATTTACTACGTGCTTCAAATAGCTTATAATCCATAGCTACTCTCTTGCATTCATGATCATAAGTATAGCCTCTTTTTAAATCACGTAAATGAAGATATAGATGAGTTACTGCTTTTTCAAAATTTATAGGTCCAGAGCTAATGTATATACTTTCTCTTCTAGCATAACAGGAATCTCTTCCCATGTAGATGTTAACCATAGATCTCTTCGAAAAATTCTAGTCATTAAATTCTTAATTAATCTTCTCTTAAATTAATTAATGATTTACGATCTAGTTACAATTCTTATAATGGCTTTATATTCAAGTCTTGAATCAAGACTTAATCTTTTTCCACTTCTAACATCTATAGCAAACATAGCTTTTTCAGCAATTTCCGTATGTATCATTCTTGCTAAATCAAGTACTGTAGCATCTCTTGGTACTAAATAAACATCAGGAAGTACTCTACCCTCAGTATCTGTTAACTTCTTATCATCAGCTACAGGATATACAGGTATCATTCCTAGAACGTCAAAGATGGCCTTATTTAAAGCTTGAACTACACCTGTACCTTTCCATTTATGTATGAATTCTTTAATTTTATCTAAAGCCTCTATCTGTTTCTTAGTTAATCTTGATTTATCAATAATTTCAAAATCCTCATCGCCAGGTAAGTATTTTACTAAGCCTCTTTGTGCAGCTCTTCTTAAAGCTAGTTCGGCCTCAGCACTTGCAGGCACTATGATTTTATTTTTCAATTCTTTAATCATCCTCTTATAGTTATCCTCAGCTTCAGGAATATCCATCTTATTAGCAACAATAAGCATAGGCTTAGAGATTTGTCTAAGAAGTTTTACAAAGCTTAAAAGATCATCATCACCCCAAGAACTTGGCTTTTTCTTATCAAGTTCAAGTTCAGTAAGTACTTTAATGATGTCATGTTCATGAATACCTAAACCGCTTAATCTATCGTAAAGTACTTGATGGGTTTGCTTCTTAGAAAATTCTATCTGCTTTACCATTCTATCCCAGTCTTTCTTAAGTATTTGATAAAGCCACATAACAATTTCTTTCTCAAGAAACTCAACATCCCTTAAAGGATCATGAGTGCCTGGTTTGACAAGCCTACCTTCCTCATCTGTAGATCCTGAAGCATCTACAATATGTATAAGTACTGGTGCTCTCCTTAAATGATCAAGAAATTGATTACCAAGTCCTCTACCCTGCCATGCATCAGGTACTAAACCTGCAACATCGATAAGTTCTACAGGTATGAATCTATAACCATTAATACACATAGAGTTTCTAGGCTCATCCTTAATGCCAAGCTCAGAACATACACATCTAATTCTAACATAGCCAATACCAACATTAGGCTCAATCGTTGTGAAAGGATAGGAAGCAATCTTAACATCTATTAATGTTGCTGCTGCAAAGAAGGTAGATTTACCAACATTAGGTTTACCTACAATTCCAACTTGAATCTTCATATCAACTCTAAATTCTAAAACATTCCTTATAATTTTAAAATTCTCTATCTTGGTAATGATAATAACTTTCTGAAGACTTCTTCATTAAAATACCCTCTTTTCAATTCTGCAAGCCTCTCTTCAATTATCATATACATCTTTATGTACTTTTCCTGAACGTTTTCACCATCAAGATACATGTATGTTATTTCACCATTAGGAGTATAACATATTGTAAGGTTGATTCTGAATTTAAGAAAGTCTCTAATGATATCTCTAGTAAAGTTATCAATCTCTCTATCTTCAAGAATGTAACTTAAGTATTTTGTAAGATTCAACATAGTCTTAACGTTATAGCAATATGATTCATAACCTGAAATTACATTAACACCTATACATTCGGATTCATTAATCATTTTTGTAAGAATAATATCACTCATCTCTATAAATGGTCTATATCTAGTAATTGATGTGATATTACATCTAGCATACCTTACTGAAAATACACCTATCTTTGCACTCATATTCATACATTGAAGAATAGTTTCATTACTCAACAGGAAGACTGTCTGTAAAGGTAGGTCTATACTAATTATAGTCTTGTTAGGTCCTTTAACTACTATGTGAAAGTTGCCTAACATATACGTTCTATTACTTGTACCTTGACCCATAATGTAAGTTCCATTAATGTTTAAAGTAATATTTAGTTTTGTAAAATTAGTACTTGTAAAATTTTGTGATTGTGGTGGTGACATTATCTTCAACTCTATATGACCACTAATTGTGTAATTACCTTCATAAACAGCATGTTCAGAATATTCTATCAATTCTGATAAATTAAGTTTCTTTGAAACTTTACTTATCTGTAAGTTACCTAGTAAGTACAGTACTATTATAGCTATAATGATAATCAATAATATAAATATTGCTATGTCTCTCTTCATTAGTTATTGATAATTCATGACTTACTTATTTAACTTCTCTAATTTGTCTAAGATATTCAGGTACTATGTATGTATTGATTATATCATGTATTACTTCTCTTGTACCCCTACAATCTATAGCAGATATTTTGTATATTCTAAATTTTTCAAATTGACCGAGTAGCCTCAAAGTTTTCTCAATTTCATCTTCTGATGCAAGATCAATCTTGTTCACTAATACAGCTATAGGTATTTCTTGAAAATTATTCATGATCTCTTTAAGTAAATTTATCTGTTGATCTAAATCATACCCGCTATGCATTGTTGGATCTATTATGAAAAGTATGACTTTTGCTAGATGCTTGAGTGCAAGTATTGCTTGTAGTTCTATTTTACTACGTTCACTTAAAGGTCTATCAAGCAGACCGGGAGTATCTATAATTTGTACTTTAGAATCGCTATAAAGTACTATATGTCCTACATTTAACTGCTTAGTAGTGAATGGGTATTCGGCAATTTCCGGCTTTGCACTTGATACACATCTTACAAAGCTTGACTTGCCAACATTTGGTGCACCAGCAACAACGATGGTGTATAGGTTAGGATCTATGTTTGGTAGTCTTTTTAATTTTGGAATATTTTCTTTAAGAAATTGAAGTTCACTTTCAAGATCATTAAGTAGATCACATATTCTTGCAATAAACATCTTTCTAGCTTTAACTATCTCATCTCTATTACCTGCAGTTCTAATCATTATCAAGGCATCTCTAGAAATGGCTTTAACAGCTAATGATGCTCTACCAATTTTTGCTAATGAATGTTTATACATGTTAATATCAATTAAGAGTTCTAGAAGTTCTCTATAAAAGGGATGAAGTTCTTTAAGAAAAGGCATATTGTATGCAATGTCCTTAAAAACCCTGATCAAGTATCTACTAGTCTCTTTAACTCTTTTAATTTCAAGTCTTCTAAGCTTTTCGATTCCTGGAAGGATGCTTGGTGATGAAGTTTCTACGGTCTTATACCTAGCAAGTACTGTCTTTATTAATTCCTCCTTACTGGGAATATAGGGTAGAAACTTATACATCTAAGTACGACTCAATTTTTACAAAAGTCTGAATTATTAAAACCATCGCAATCTTGAAAATCTTAAGTGAAATGTCTTAATAGTACAGTTTAAATACTTGCATCTTCAGTACGGTAATTGAGTGATATGGAAGTCGAGCTAATTACAGGTACAACCGTAGGCGTTAAGGTTAGTAATGGTGTTGTTCTAGCTGCTGAGAAGAGAGTATCCTATGGCTTCTACATGATGAGCAAGTCAGGTAAGAAAGTTTTTAAAATTAACGATACTTTAGGAATAGCGTCTGCAGGTATTTTGGCAGATATGCAGACCGTCTCTAGAGTATTAAGAACTTATCTAAATCTTTACACGCTAGATACTAGGTCAAGACCAAGTGTGAAAGCAGCAGCTAAGCTCTTATCAATTTTACTTTTCCAGAATAGAATACTACCATATATTTGTGAATTACTTGTAGGTGGTATTGATGAAGAGGGAAGTCACTTATTTGTACTTGATCCATTAGGTTCATTAATTGAAGATAATTATGCAGCTTTAGGTACAGGTGCTAAAATTGCTATTGGTATTTTAGAAACTGAGTATAGAGATGACATGACTATTGAGGATGCTAAGAAATTAGCTATAAAGGCTATTAATCACGCTATATCTAGAGATCCCGTCTCTGGTGATGGATGTGATATATTGTTAATTACTAAGGATGGACTCTTTGAAGAAACAATACTTCTAAAATAGACTAAGTTACTTCTTTAGAAGAAGATAACTTAATACGGCAATAATGGTCTTACTATCCATAACTTCACCTCTCTTAATCATCTCTAAAATTTTGTCTATCTTCATAGTTTCAACTTTCATATACTTCTCTTCAGGCGAAGTTTCTAAGTTTCCTTTACCTACATACTCTAAATCTTTAGCTAAATATACATGTATGATCTCGTTAGTATATCCAACTGTTGGATAGTAACTTATTAACTTTTCAAGAACCTTAGCTCTATATCCTGTTTCTTCTTCAAGCTCTCTAAAGGCAGTTTCTTCAGGTTTCTCACCATGTTTTATAAGTCCTGCAGGTATTTCAAGGATTTCTTTATCTAGTGCAGGTCTATACCTTCTCTCAATAATTATTTCATCATCTTTAATAAATGCAAGAATAGCAACTGCACCTTTATGCTCAATTACTTCCCTTTCCTTAATGCCGTCAGGTGTCTCCACATGGTATATGTATAGTTTTAATAACTTACCATCAAATATTAACTTCTTATCAATTACGTACACATTAACATTATAAATAGTTAAACTACTTAAAAATTACTATGTTAAAAATTTTAGCTTTTAGTGATGTACATTCACCACAATACTTTAATAAGTTTAGGAGAGTCACAGAAAGTCTTAACTTCACTCCTCACCTCATATTAATTGCCGGCGACTTAATGGAGAAGGGAAGTCTTGAAGGGTATAATATACTTGTAAATTACTTATCATCAAGATTTAGAGATAGTAGAATAATTGCATGTCCTGGAAATGAAGATTTTGAAAATGTTTTAAAAAACATAATCGATAAGGATCATAGAGTAGAGTGGTTAATTGATAGAGAAGTTTCAATAAGTATTGAAGGTTTTAAATTAAGAATTTATGGTTCTAAAGGTGTACTTGATAAACCAACACCTTGGCAAAAGAAGTACATTAGGGATATTGAAGAGATCTATCAAAAGAGATTAGAAATGATCAAAAATTTCATAAATGATGTAGACTCTTCTAAACAGGATCTAGCAATATTATTACTACACTACTCTCCTACATATACAACACTTGAAGGAGAACCGTCCAGAATATGGCCAATGCTTGGAACGAATAAATTAGAACATGATTTAAAACTTGTCAAGAGCAGGCTAATCGTACTTCATGGACATGCTCATAAATCAGTGAATAGAAAGATTGTTTTAGGAAATTCAATTATACTAAATGTATCTTTTCCTGAAAAGTGGAATGTATTTCTCATAACTATTAATGAGAAGTTAAGTATAGATATTACATTGAGAGGAATTGAAGGCACTGATTATGGAAAGCTAAGGTCAAGTATTCTTGACTACTTAACATAATCATTATTAAATAGATACTTTAATAATATCTTAATGAACAATTTCCTTGAAGAATTGTTTAATCAAGTACTTACCTCATTCTCAATTATTGAACTAGAACATGAGGTAATTAAATACTTACTCTACAAATACTTAACTCAGAGAGATGTTAGTTTTGATCATATAATAAATGTTATTAGAAAACATATTAAGAAAGAAAAGGACATAATTAGTAAATCAGGTATGGTTTTAGATACTCTTAATGAACTTGAGAATTATATTGAAAAAGAGTTAAAAGAATACTTGGAAGACAAGATCGATGAGAAGGTTTTTATTAAGAGATTAGCAATACTATGGATAAGACATTCTAGAGAATTTAGAAGAGTTATAGAGAGAGCTATAGATACCATCGACAACTATATTCTAGAAAAGTTAACAATATAGTCATATATTCTTCATGGCTCAACTATGGTAAAGCTTAAAATTGCGAGGAAATGAATATACTTAGTTATGTCTAGTGATAATCTCGTCATTAAGAATTTACCTAAGTCTGCGAAGTTAATAGTTAACTACATGAAGTTTGAACATTTAATTAATAATAAGCCTTACCTTACCTTTGCAGATATTGTTAATGGTACTGGTCTCTCACCAAGAACTATACGTAAGGCTTTAACTATACTTAAAGATTATGGTCTTGTCAAGGCTGTTATAGATATTTCAAGAAGTAGAAAGTACCTATATAGACTTGTTTTTAAAAATATTGTTAACGACAAATACGAAGTTAATAGTGGTCTATATATTGTAGATTTAGGGGTTGGTATTACTCAACACATGACTTTTAAGATGTATAGAGTTATTAGACAAACAAATCTACTATATTACAGTGATCATGTTCCTGAAACTTTCTTTGAACTTATTAAGCATGATTGTATAGTTAGAAGGTTAAATGCTGTAGAACCTGAAGAATTTAAGAAAGAAGTATACCTCACAATTACTAGTAGTAAAGGAATTGTAACTATGATTGTCGACATGCTCGTTGATAATGATGAAGTTAACAAGTACTTAAACGTTCTTGATAAGAACATACCAGTACATTACGTTACAGGGGTTTCACCACTACAATTAGCTGTAGGTATGCTTCTTCAAGGTATCGAAAAGAAAGTTAGTTTTAAGAGAGGCAATATGACTATTAAGATTCTCGTATCTAAGTGTAGAGAAAGTTATCTTACAGATCTTACAAATTCTAACGGTAAATTGATAAAATCTTTCATGATATATCTAGGTAATGGAAATGAGATAGTACTTAAAGAAGTAAATAGTAATTGTGAAGAGATTGATAGTAATGGTGCTATTGCATATATACTTTATCTAAAAGCGTCTTAAAGCCTAGACTACACACGCAGTGAAAATATTAAAAAGTGGTTCTGGATTATAAACCAGACTCAAGTATGCATAGGTTAAACATAACAGTTGAATTTAGGAATGGTAATGAGAAAGATATAGAAATCGCAGTAAGTGAGCTCGTACTCTTTCTATGGACTGGAAGGAATTTAAGTATTGCCAAGAAACACATTGAAGAAGCTGCTAAACTTGGAATTAGAGAACCGAAAAATATTCCAGAGATGTACATCTTACAACCATATCTAGTAACCACAAGTAATTATATTAGAAAGATTTCAGAAACACATGGTGGTGAGGTAGAGTACGTACTTCTAGTTAAGAATGAGGATGAAATTTTCGTAACTGTAGGTAGTGATCACACTGATAGAGAGGCTGAAAGATGTAATATACTTGCAGGTAAGCACATGTATCCAAAAGTAGTAGCTAGAAAGGCATGGCTTCTTGAAGAGGTTCGCGATCACTGGGATAGTTTAGTTATGAGAAGCTGGATCCTTGAGAATAATGTGAAAACCATGTATCAAGAAGGTTCATTAAAGCTACTGTTACAGCCAGAGAAACTACTTGAACAAGTTCAAGAAACGGTTCAAGATTTTAGAAATATAGTTATTTTTTCAGGAACGATACCTACAATTAAAGGTGAGTTGAGAACTAGCGATTATTTCGAGTTTGAACTATATGATCCTATACTTAAAAGATCAATATCACACTATTACTGGATTGATTAAATCAGTATAGCCCAGATCTTCATATCTCCGACCTTGCAAGCCTCATCATTAATACTAAACTCTATAAGATTCTTCTAAAAAGAATTTCTACACTTTTTCTTCATCAAGGATTTAAAATTTATTCTTGAGAAGTTCTCTTTAAATATTCTTCAACAATATCATAGCCATATATTTCTTTAAATTTCTCTCTACCTTCAGGAGATAATCTTAATGGTGTCCATGGAGGATCAAAGACTACCTCAATATCTATATACTCATATTCTGGAAAATTATCTTTCAAAACTTCACCGACTTGCCTAGCAATAAAGTTAGCTAATGGACAACCAGGAGCAGTGAGTGTCATCTTGACGTATAGTGTTCTATTTTTCTCAGAGACCTCATATATGAGTCCTAAATCATATACATTTATAGGAATTTCAGGATCGTACACTGTTCTTAAAACTTGAATAATCTTTTCAGCCTTTTCAGCAGGAAGATTTGTCTCGAAATTATACCTACTCATAGGTTTATTGATGAATAATCTTCCTAATATAGTTTGTGTTTCTCAATTTTTAAACTACATTGATGCATCTTCATTTCCTTAAATATGTAGAAGTAATATTATGACAAGTCATTATTAATTAACGATTTAGCAACTTCAGTAACTTTCATTACTTAACAGTCTCTTAAACTTACCTACATCTTCTACATTATCTTTAACATGATTATTAAGGTATTAGCTCAAAGAACTTAGTACTAAAAGGTCTATTACTTCACTATTCAATACTTCAATAAGGTGTAATGCTTATAGGTGAAATATCATTACTATACTCAACCTTGATAGTAAGGTATTGTTTGAGTACTTTTTATAAAGCACTATTTGGTAGGTAATGTTATCGGTATTCTGTATGGTTTACAGTCTTTCCAAAATTCTTTCTCAAAATCTTCAGGTAAATCATACTCAACAGGATCTATTATACCATTCATCTTAAATGCCCATCTACGCATATAGCAAGGACCACAACGACCACAATGCTTATTGCCTCCCTCATAGCAACTCCAAGTTAAATGTAGAGGAGCACCTACTTCAAGACCGAGCTTAACAATTTCATGTTTTACAAGATGACCAACAGGCATTAACATTTTAACTTTTCTTTGAGGACCCGTGGCGTAGGGAGCGATGTTATTTAGTAATCTTATAAATTCCATCTCGTTGTCAGGATAAGAACCTGAGTTATGTACTACAACGCCATTTACGAGTATGAAATTTTCATTATCTTCAACTGAAATATCATAGACAGGTTCTTCATAACTTAGTACTTGTACTGAAGTAACTTTAGAAAGTACTATATCCTCGCTCATCAATTCATGATCTTTATCATTAAGGTTGAATATCTGTTCTAAACATAACATTCCTTCACTACGTATTGTTTTCGGTATCTGTATGGTTTTAGTGCTAGATTTTCTAATTAATTTTGTTAAAGATCTGTATAGTAAGTTTCTTTTTCTCTTAGTTAGAAAGCTAATCTCCTTTGCAAATTTGTCGAGATATGTAGTATCATCGATTATTAACTTGTAGTGCTTTTCTTTACTAATTAATTCTTCAATAACTCTGTTCATAATTCCACAAAGCTTGAGTAGTGATGATAGATCTTGAACTAATTGTCTATTACGTAATGTTAACTCTATAACACCTTTAACTTCATTAACATTTGCCTTTGCGGTAAAGTAACCTCTTAAGAAGGCTTTCTTTAATCTAGTTGGAAATGAATATACTATTTCAGGAACTTTCATTTCATCAAGTTTACCTGAAAAGTCTAGAGCTTTTAAGATGTGTAGTAATACTGTAAAGTTCATTAAAATCATATTTTCTTTCCTAACGATGTATGAGTTAGGTATGTTAAATTTCTCAATTAATGGTGTAATGAGTTCTCTATAAAGTTCATCAAAATCATCAAGTAATAGTACGATGTAGTTTTCATAATATAAACCATTACCGACATAGTAGCCTAGAAATTCTGAAAGCTTTTCATCAATTACTAACTTAACAGGTACATATTGAGAGGTTGATGGTAATTTCATCACAAGATACTCAACCTTCTCATTAAGACCTCTTAACAACCCTTTGTTTCTCTTTAACTCTCCAATAGTGTACTCATGTTTCTCCTTCAAGTCTATTATGACTAGATAGTCAGGTAGTTTATCAATATAGTCAAACAGATTGATGACATACTTACTATTCTTATATGGGAAATCTCTTAATGATATTATCAAATAATCTCCAGGTTTAACGTCGATTCCGCGCTTTTCTACAAACCTTCCATAAGCATTAAGTGTGATAATACTATGGTCTGGAGTTACTTTAATTTCATTACCATATTCATCACGAATCACGACAATTTTCTTCCATTTATTGACATGTCTTAACTTCTTAACCACTTTCTTCTTCTCAACTCTACCTGTATACTTGTTAAGTGATAATACGTAAAATTCATCACTAACGTACTTTTCACTCTCTACGAACTCCTTAATGGACACCTTATATGTCCTTCCCTTACTGTCTTGAATTAAGATTTCTGTGTCTCCCGTAATGCTTTCTTCAAGATTCACTCCGGAAGCTACATAGTCGTATCCCCATGCTTCTGCAAGTGCCATAGCTATGGAGTAGAAAATTAAGTTTCTTGCAGGTACCCATTCATGTGCGAATTCTGCGCCTTCGCGACCCATATCTACTTTATTTACTTCACCTTCACCAAGTAGAGGACTTCTACCAATGATTTTAAAGATGTCAGTCTCAATCTCAATTATGGGAACATTTAGGAATTTAGCAATGTTATGTATTGCCTCCTTCTCTTTAGCTTCAGCTTTGTGTCTATAATTGAAATGTAGTAAAGTAACGTCGTAACCTCTTCTTAATAAGTACGTAGCAACCACTGTGCTGTCTAGACCACCACTAGCTATGACTAAGACTTTAGGTTTTCTTTTAATAACATCAACTCTCCATAGAGATAATTTTCTCCAAGTCTTGTCAATTCCGACTTCAAGCACAGCGTAGGGTTCAAGTTTTGTAATGTTATCTTCATCCCATATAGGTCTATCTTCACCCTCTTTAAGGTATGTATCTAGACTTGCGAAGTAGAAAGTACTTAACTCTCTATGCCACATCATGTATAATGGTTTGAAGTTATTAGCAAGCCATAGTTTTCCTATTTTTCTCCTATCAAGTATTGCTAACGCGAAGCTTCCTTCAATCTCATCTCTAAGAATTTTCTGTAAATTTTCTAAAGTTCCATCCCAAATCTTCTCAAGTAATGGGGGTAGTATGGCAGTATCGATTCTGCTAATACGAGTTAGAGAGTATTTTCTTTCTAATTCTAAATCGTTAACAATAATGCCGTTATGTGTAACAGCTACGTAGTTACCTAACATTGGCTGTACATCATTTAGAGTCTTAACTTTAACGTACTCTGTAGTTGGTTCTGCTCTACAGTTAGCTATAGCAGCAACTACATTCCTTGGTACAATGCTTCTCACCTTATTAATGTGATTGCTTACTTTATCGATTACTTTAAAGGTATGAAAATTACCCTCATTATCGAGAAAGACCACTCCAAAACTATCTTTGCCTCTTTCCTCACACTTTATGAGTATGCTTATAAATTTCTCAATAACCTTCTCTAACTCATTCCTACTCAACTTCTTGAAGATTAAAAATCCAGCTACTGAACACATAGAAAATTCTTGACATGATAGTGTTTAAGAAGATTTGCTTACAATTCTCTCTACTATCATTAAGTAAGTGATGTAATAAGGCATTAATTGGTAATAAGATTACGACAAGTGTGACATTTATGGAAATGAAACTCTCGTAGAAGCATTGAGAGTGTAGTGAAGAGATACGAGCCAAATGATAGAATGATGAGGATGAGGTGAAGGTTGGAAATTATGAAGACTATCCACTGCGGAACGCTTAAAAACTTAATAATCATTAAGAGAATTGACAAGAGCCGGGGTGGCCGAGTCTGGTCTAAGGCGCGGGCCTGGAGTTTCAATCTCTACCTATCCAGTAAGCCCGTCCCCGTATGGGGGCGTGGGTTCAAATCCCACCCCCGGCGCCAAATAGTATTGTCACAATTTTACTCTTAAAATGTGAAAACTTTAATCTTTCAAGAGGTGATGATGAGGTTCAATTTCTCTGAAAAATCTTTATGAAGACCTGCAAATTATACTCTTATGAAGTGTATAGTTTATTTTGATGGTGCTTGTGAACCTAAGAATCCTGGTGGTGTAGGTACCTACGGCTATGTTATCTACATTGATAACGTCAAGATACGTGAAGATTATGGAATTGTGTGTGAACCAAATCCTGACTGTACCAATAATGTTGCCGAATATACTGCATTAATAAAAGCTCTTGAATGGTTAGTAAGTAATGGTTATCCCGAAATGTGTAGTGAGCTCATTATTCATGGAGATTCTCAACTAGTAATTAAACAAATTGAGGGAAAATATTCTGTTAAAAGTTCAAGAATACTACCACTCTATGAGAAAGTACTAGAACTACTTAGCAATTTTCATCACGTAATTCCTGCATGGATTAGAAGAGACGTTAATGTAGAAGCTGATAAACTTAGTAAGAAAGCTTACGAAGAGTACATGGAAAATCATCCAGAATTAGTTGAAAAATTCAGAAAATACTTAGCAACACCTAAACAGATAGAACTTCTTAAAGCTTTCAAAATTGAACACCATAAATACATAAGTAGGTTTGAAGCTTCACGAATTCTTCGTAAGATTTTGAAAAGGATGAGAAGATAGGTAAGACATATAAGCGTTAAGTCCTGGATAGACATATGCCACTAACAGTAATTGTTGGTGGTTGGTTTGGTGATGAAGGTAAAGGTAAGGTATCTGCATATCTTGGAATTAAAGATAATCCCGAAATAGCCGTTAGAACAGGATCTATAAATGCAGGTCACACCATTGTTCATAATGGTAAGACTTGGAAATTAAGAACACTTCCATGCTGTTTTCTAAATAGAAATATAAGACTTGCCATACCGCCAGGAGCACTCATTAGACTTGATGTCTTCTTTAAGGAAGTTGAGGAAACTGAAAGTAAAGATCGTGTATGGATTGATGAGAAGACAGGAATTATTGAAGAGAAACACGTCAAAGCAGAAAGAGAAAGTGAGTATCTAATGAAAACTATAGGCTCTACAGGTCAGGGTGTTGGTGCCGCCATGGTTGATAGAGTACTTAGAATGTTGAAGATAGCTAAGGACATACCTGAATTAAGGCAATACGTGACGGATGTACCCTTAAGAATTAATGAAGTACTTGATAAGGGAGGTCTTGTACTCGTTGAAGGTACCCAAGGAACATACTTAAGTTTATATCACGGTACGTACCCATACGTGACGAGTAGAGATGTTACTGTCTCAGGAATTCTCAGTGAGATTGGTGTAGGTCCAAGAAAAGTCACTGATATTGTTTTAGTCTTCAAGGCATACGTTACTAGAGTTGGTGGTGGTGAGCTTCCTGGAGAGTTACCAAAAGAAGAAGCTGAGCGTCTAGGTTGGCTTGAAATAGCAACAGTAACTGGCAGAGTACGCAGAGCAGCACCATTCAATATAGAACTTGCAAAAAGAGCAATAATGCTAAACACACCAACACAACTAGCTATAACAAAACTTGATGTTCTATTTAAAGAAGCTAGAGGTAAGAAAAGATGGGCAGACCTACCTGTAGAAGCTAGGAAATGGATTGAAGACCTCGAAAATGAATTAAAAGTACCAGTAACATTGATAGGTACTGGTGAAGAAATTCTAGACATGATTGATAGAAGAAGAGATACGCTAGGACCTTAATGAAGATTTGGATAAAGTATATAAGTAAGTACTCACATACTCTAATGGTAATAGATGTTTGATATAGCTATAGTAGGGGCTGGTCCTGCTGGTCTCTTTGCAGCTTATGAAATAGTTAAGAATTGTCTTGAAAATAATCGTGAATTAAGCATCATCATTATCGATAGGGGTAGAAAGGCTAGAGAAAGAAAATGTCCACTACATCTTAAAGGTACGTGTAATGACTGTAGACCATGCAACATCATGTACGGTGTTGGTGGTGCAGGAACTTTAAGTAGTGGAATCATAAATTTAAGGCCAGACATTGGTGGTGAACTTCACGAATTTACAGGTAGTTGGGAACTTGCCATGAAGATTGTAAATTATGTAGATTCAATTTTTGTAAAATTCGGTGCACCTAGTGATAGAATTTACGATCCCTTTAATGAAGAATTTAAAGAGTTTCAGAGAAAATTCATCAAAGTTGGTGCACAATTAATACCAATCAAGCAAAGACACATAGGCACTGATAGGACTGTACATGTTATTGAAAATATTACTCAATATCTTGAGGGTAATGGTGTTAAGATAGTTACTAAAACTGAAGTCTTTAAGATAGATAAGGATGGTGAAAATTATAGATTAACTACGAGTAATGGTAGTGTTAAATGTAAAGTACTGCTTGTTGCTCCAGGTAGGGGTGGAGCTGAATGGTTTAGAGACGAAGCTAGAAGACTAGGTATTGAAATGGAACCAAACCCGCTGGATGTTGGTGTACGTGTTGAAGTTCCTTATACTGTTATGGAACCTTTAACAAACATCTACATGGATCCTAAAATCATAGTATATACAAAGACTTACGATGATAAGGTAAGAACATTCTGTACAAATCCTGGTGGATACGTTGTTAAAGAAGTCTACAGTAACGGTACTATTGGTGTTAATGGTGAGACGTATATTGGCAAGAAAAGCCTATACACAAATTTCGCCATACTAGTATCTGTAAGATTAACAGATCCACTCGAAGATACTATAGAGTATGGAAAGTCCATTGCAAGAATGGCTACAAAGCTTGGTGGCGGTAAACCACTTGTACAAAGACTTGGAGATTTAGAAATGGGTAGAAGATCTACATGGGATAGAATTAGAAAAAGTATTGTTGAACCAACACTTAAAGAAGTAACTCCAGGAGATATAGCTATGGCATTACCACATAGAATAATTACTGACATTTTAGAAACTATACATAAGATTGACAATGTACTGCCCGGTCTTGCCTCTAAACATACACTACTCTATGCACCTGAAATTAAGTACTACAGCATGAGAGTAGTTACTAATAGATTCTTAGAGTCATGCCTAGAAGGACTCTTCGTGGCAGGTGATGGTGTTGGTCTTTCTAGAGGTCTAAATATAGCTGCGGCTACAGGTATTATTGCTGCTTGGGGAATACTTAATAAGTTTGATGTTAAAATTACTAATGAACTATACTACGAATATTCAGGAACTGTCAAGTATTGATATTTAGAATTCTTAAATAACCCACATATAACTACATAATCAATGGAGTACTGTCACTTAAATACTGGTCAATCTGTAAGAATTGAAGGACCAGCACTTGTTAAAGTTCTTGAAGGTAAAGTATACGCTGTAGGTATCACTTACGGTAGTAATGATAAGTTTACCATACTTAGAGCTAGAAAGGTTGTTATCAAGGCATTAGAGGACACTAAACTTCAAGTAACTCTTGGACAAGGTGGTAAAATTGAGAGAGTAATAGAAGGTGAAGAAGTTATTGATATTTGGGAGAGAGAAATTTCAAAATTGAAGTTGAGGAATTCAATAATAACTATTCTAGGAGCTATGGATGTTGGGAAAACAACTCTAACTATAACTCTTGCAAATAAAGCCTCCATCAGTGGTTTGAAAGTTGGCATTATTGATGCTGATCTAGGACAAAATGATTTAGGGCCACCAGCAACTATTGATGCAGCCATACTTAAAGATGACGTTCTTACACATCTAAGTTCATTAAGACCAGTAAAGTCACTCTTTCTAAAAACTACAAGTGTTGAGAAGGTTTGGAGAGATGTTGTAGATTCTGTACATAAACTAACGGAATACTTAATGAATATTGAGAATGTAGATACAGTAGTCATAAATACTGATGGTTGGGTATCTACAAAAGAGGCTATTAAGTACAAATATTCACTCATCGAGAAGTTGAATCCAAACTATATCATTGTTATTAAGAGAGAAGACGAAGTTGATAATTTAATAAGTAATCTCAATGAAAAGTTTAGTGATAGATTATTGATACTACCTGCACCACAAGCTACAAGAACTAGAACTAGAGAAGATAGGAAAATACATAGAGAGATGGGTTATGGAAGATACTTAATGCCTACAAGAGAATTAAGCATTAATTTAGAGAAAACACCAATAACCAATATTCCAATATGTTCAGGAGTACAGTTGAGTGACGAATTGAAAAGACTAATTAGTAAATTTGTCAAGTCAAGTATTAAATATGCTGAACAGATTGGCGAATCAGTTATAGTTGTCAGTGATGTTAAGGAAAATCAAATAATAAATATGCCTGGAGGTGGTGAAGTCATAGTACTTCCACTTAACTGGGAACGAGGATTACTTGTAGGTCTTGAAGATGAGAATAATTACTTACTAGCCCTTGGATGTTTAAGAAAAATTTACTATCATCAAAGAAAGGCAGTAATCACCATTTCTAGAAATTTTGAAGAAACAGTAAAGATTCACCATATTAGATTAGGTATGATTAGACTTAATGAGAATTTTGAGGAGGAAGAGAAAGTTAATTACTTATTAAAAATTGAAAAAATCTTAAGTAGACATATACATTAACTTTCTATTAAGCTTCAATACTCCACATACTTTAAGTATAGTGAATTAAACTTATAAGAAACTTGAAACACAAATTAATGAATGAATACACTAATCAGAATTGCTAAACAAGGTACAATTACTGACGAGTTTAGAGAACTTGCAAAAATTGAAGGTTTAAGTCCTGAAAAAATTAGAGATAGAATTGCATCCGGAAGAATCGTTATTGCTAGAAACGTAGTCAGAAAAGAGAAAGTAAAGACTACAGGTATCGGTTATGGATTGAGAACTAAAGTAAATGTCAATGTAGGTACCAGCGAATATGTATGTAATTTAAATATGGAAATTGAGAAAGTGAAGATTGCATTAAAATATGGAGCAGATACCGTCATGGACCTATCTGTAGGTGGTGATCTTAATGAAATTAGAAGAACGTTAATGAGATGCTCTGAACCATTACCGCTTGGAACAGTACCTATATATCAAGTATTCGTAGAGGCATGTAGAAAGAGAGGAGGAGGAGCATACTTTACAATAGATGATCTATTAAACACTATAGAACTTCATTTAAAGGATGGTGTAGACTTTATGACATTACACGCATCATTAACTAAAGACTTAATAGTCAAAGCAATTAAGAGTGAAAGAATAATACCTATAGTTAGTCGTGGTGGCGATATGATTGCAGGATGGGTACTACATAATGATGATGAGAATCCATTATGGAAATACTTTGATAACATTCTAGAAATGTTTGCACAATACGATGCCGTCATCAGTCTTGGCGATGCCTTAAGACCAGGAGCTATTCATGATGCTCATGATGAGTTGCACATCGCTGAGTTACTAAATACTGCAAGACTTGTAAAGAGAGCTAGAGAATATGGTGTTCAAGTTATTGTTGAAGGACCAGGTCACATACCTTTAAATGAAATTATATGGGATGTTAAACTTATGAAGAAGTTAACTAGAGGTGCACCATACTATGTACTTGGACCTTTACCAACAGATATCGCAGCACCTTACGATCATGTAGCATCAGCCATAGGAGCAGCACTTGCTGCAGCTGCTGGTGCAGACTTTCTATGCTATTTAACACCAGCTGAACATCTGAGCATACCAACACCTGAACAAGTAAAAGAGGGATTAATTGCACATAAAATTGCAGCACATGTTGCAGATATTGTTAAGTATGGTGGTAGAGTTGCTAATTGGGATTTAGAGTTAAGTAAGTATAGAAATGAACTTGATTGGAAAAGCATGATTACAAAATTAATGAATCCTGAAGATGCGTGGAAAGTATATACACAGTTTGGTGAGCCTAAAGGCAAACCATGCACTATGTGTGGTAATTATTGCCCAGTATTAATGTTTAAACAGCAAAGTCAAAAATACCTAAAAGAAAGAGGAAAAATTACATTTCATGAGTAGTTCTTGGCTTTTAAGTACGTGGATAAAATCATCAAAACTTAAAGAGAAGAATTTAGTCATATTATCTGCATGTTTAAGTAACGTAAATCCAGAACTGTACAGAAGAATTACTGAAGGTAAGGAAGTTCTTCAGGTATGTCCTGAAAGAGAAGGTGTTCATTATCGTGGAAAATTAGCATTAATTATCAAAAGCTGTAAACCAAAACTCATAGAGATTGTGACTCTTGACGGCAGTCCTCACTGCTATCTTATACATGCATCTATAAACACTGTAGAATATATTCTTGGATATAAATTGAACAAGAAACACTACGTAGTTATTAATGGAGAAGAAGTTAGAGAGATAAGTTCTGAAGCTGTAAGATTAGCAAGATATCTACACATTATCGATGAGTTACTACGTAAAGATCCTGAACTTACTAATAGACTTGAAAATTTAAGTTTAGAAATGCTGGAACAGAAAAAATATAAGGAAGAATGAGAAAATTAGCTTAGAGATGTCATATTCTGAAAAGAACTTAAGTAAAAGAGAGGAGGAGTATCTTGAAGCTATATACATAATTCTTAAAAAGAAAGGTAATGTTAGAGTCAAAGATTTAGCAAGACTACTTAACATAAAGTCTTCAAGTGTTGTCGAGTTTCTTGAAAAATTGTCAAAGAAGGGACTTGTAAATTACACTAAACATGAATCAATAACTTTGACAAGTGAAGGTTTAAATATTGCTAAGGAAATATATAGAAGACACGTAGCTATTAAGGAATTCTTAACTACAATTCTAAATGTTCCTGAAGAAATTGCTGAGAGAGATTCATGCTATATCGAGCATGGAATTCATGAACTAACACTCGACAGAATGTTAAAATTTGTAGAATTTATTAAAAAATGTCCTAGAGGATTACCTAGATTTCTAGAAAATCTATACCACTACTATCAGCATGGAGAATGCTTAACATGTTGTTCATCACAGGTATGTGTACGTAAATTACGTTAGGTATGTTTTAACAACCTCTACAAATACAGAAGTAATTGAGAATGCTAAGTATAGAATCTTGTAGATTCCATACACTTAGTGATGGAAAGTTAAGACTTACTCTAGACGTTGAAGCTCTACTGAAAAGGGCAGGTTATGGTGTTTATAAACATGCAACAGTTGAACTTTGTCACTGGACTAGGAGAGCACTTACAGAGAAAAGACACTGCTATAAAGTTAAATTCTACACAGCACCTTTTGGTGGTTCTCATAGATGTGTAGAGTTTAGTCCTGTAGGCATGATATGTCATAATAAGTGTATATACTGTTGGAGAGTGACTGACACTTACGATTACTTCATACCTGAGAAGAATGAAGTTCTTGAACCTGAAGAACTTGTTCAGGGAATACTTAAGGAAAGAAGAAGATTACTTTCAGGATATTTTGGTCATAGGAAATGTAGTAGAGAGAAGGTTCTTGAAGCTTTAGAACCAACGCATTGGGCAATTTCACTTTCTGGAGAACCAACACTATATCCTAAACTTCCTGAACTCATCTTGTACTTGAGAACCTTACCAAATACAAGATCAATATTCTTGGTAACTAATGGTAGATGTCCAGACATGCTTGAAAAACTTGACTGTGAAGATGCTTTACCGACACAGTTATACTTATCCTTAACAGCACCTAATGAAGAGCTATATTACAAGATACACAGACCAGTACTTGAAGCTAAGAATGCTTGGAAGATCTTTAATAAGAGTTTAGAACTTTTAAGTATTTTAAGAACGAGAACAGTCATTAGATTAACCTTGATAAAGAATATAAATACTGATGATAAGTACATCAAAGAATTTGCTGAACTTGTAAGAAAAGCAAATCCACACTTTATTGAAATTAAAAGCTATATGAGTCTAGGCTATTCATTACATTACTTATCAAGAGAGAATATGCTTAAACATGATGAAGTTAAAAAATGGTGTAATAAATTTCTTAAGGAATTAAATAGAAGTGCCATATACTTCGAGTATATGGATGAACAGTTGGATTCTCGAATTGTAGTTCTTAGAAACGTCAGACGTAGAATTGATAGATATATCAGAGAAGTAAAGTCTAAAGTTGAGAATTAAGGAACATTAACATTGTAGAACTTAACAATATTATCAACATTAACTTTCCATAAGTAATCCTCATTAAGATTCTTCTCTCTCATAATTTTCAATTCATACTCAATCATTTTCCAAGGCTCAACTACTATGCCAGGTCTTTTAGGATCATCTATAAAATCACTTTCAATTAAGTATTTAGGTTCAAAATTCATAGCAATTCTCAATACAGGTTCAATTCCTGGAGTACTAGCTATTAAATCACTACTAATAGCATGTTCTAAAGTTCCTGGTCTTGCATGATGAATAAGGATTTTCTCTCTAGGAACACCTAATCTACTTACTCTCTTAATAATGTCCAGTATTGTTATGTATCCTGCTTGTTCCAGATGCAGATGGGTAATCATATTATAATCCTTTACAAGTTCTAAAACTTTATCAAGAATCAAATTAGCAAGAACAAGAAATTGAGGTTCAGTCTTGTAATGTTGTCTTCCAATCTCAGCAATACCATTAACTTCACCTTCCTTAAATAGTTTAACAACATGATCAATAACTTTATCTAGAAAGTTAAGTACTTCCTCAAGTTTTAACTTCTTAACGTTAACAAGCTTATCAATATCTGCTGGATGAAGACCTACAAAGCAAGCAATTTCTAAACCCTCCTCCCTAGCTCTTTTACATTCTTTAATAGCAATTTCATGAGCTCTGAAGTAGTTATCTAAGGTTAAATCCATACCGTAATGATGTGGAGATAAACCAATAAAGGCAATAAACCAACCATTAACTCTCTTGAATCTTCGTGCAATTTCTCTAGCACCAAGACCGTAGATGGGATTGAAATGACAATGAGCATCAGCAAATATAATGTTCATATGAAGGTTAAGTAAAATTTCAACCCTTATATACTTTTCACTCTTACATACATGACGAAGCACTTAACTTGTATAATATACACGTACACTTTATTAATTCCACTCATAGCAATCTAACTCAATGACCAAAATAGAAATTCGTAGAAGACTCGTTGTTAAAGATTATGAAACCTGTGTAGGCTGCGGTATGTGTATGCTTGCATGTTCTAGAAGATTAGGGTTTCTAGGTTTCTCAAGAGCAGCCATATGGATTAGATCCCTTGGAGGTTTTGAAAGAGGATTTACAGTCATTGTTTGTAGAGTATGTGAGGATCCTCCCTGTGTCAGAGTATGTCCTACCGAGGCTTTAAGTACAAGAGCTGGAACCATCGTTATCGATTATGATAAGTGTATTGGTTGTGGACTATGTAGACAAGTATGTATTGTTGGTGCTGTCATGTGGGATGAAGAAGCTAATAAACCAGTAATATGTATACACTGCGGATATTGCGTATACTATTGTCCTCATGGAGTATTAGCTATTGAAGAAACTAAGTTAAGTGCTTAAACCTGATTTAAAGATAGTTATTAATCTTCAAAATTATGTAAGAATAGACATTAAAACTTAATCCTTCAGATAAGAATTATTTCAATCATGCTTTTTAGAAAAATGATGGAAAAGTATGAACTTTGCTGTAAATGTGGTGTTTGTAGTGTTATCTGTCCATACTATACAAAACCTAAATGTAAAGAATGCGAAGAACGTATATGCCTAGAAGCTTGTCCACAATTAGTAACTGATAGACTATCCATAAGGCCAGTACCTGAATTTAAAAAAGCATATACATCAAGATCAAAAATATCTAAAATTTTAAGTAAAGCTCAAGATGGTGGAACAGTAACTACTCTGCTAGTAACTTTACTTGAGGAAAAACTTACAGATTATGTAATTGTCGTTAAAGCTACTGATCCCTTAACACCTAGAGTACGAGTAACTGATAGTATTGATGATGTTATAGATAGTGCAGGTTCTAAATACACATTCATACCATTACCAACTATCTTTAGAGAAGTAATTAAGAAGGGAATAAAGAGGTTAAGCGTTGTTGGTCTTCCTTGCCACTTAAGAGCAATTGAGAATATTTTAAAATATTTAAAACTGAACTTCGGCTTTCTACTCAGAATAGGGCTCTTCTGCAGTCATAGTTTTCATAGACATCAATTAGAGAAAATCTTTAAAGAACTTAATCTTGATTCCTCAAAGATCTCTAAAATCAACATTAAGAAGAATCTCATCATTACTCTCATAGATGGAAAGACATATGAATACCCCCTTAAAAAAATTGAAACTCCCAAGTCCTGCACCTTATGTCCTGAATTAATATCTAACTATTGCGACATAGCTGTAGGTAGTATGGGTTCTGAAGATGGGTGGAATACAGTACTAGTACTTACAGATTTAGGATTGGAAGTTATAAATATGGCTCTTAGAAGAAATTATCTAGAAGTTAAAGAGTTAAGTGCTAAAAGTTTAAGTATTGTTGAGAAGTTTGCAAAAAGAAAGTTTGAGAAAGCTCAGAAAACTTACTTATCCATTAAAGAAGTAATTGAGCATATTAGGAAGTTCGAACTTGACGTATAATAATTACAGGATAATGCTTGACACTACATAACATAGTCCATGACACTTCAGTAATACTTGTTTTAAATTTCCTAGCCATTTCAAGTACAGTAGAGCCAACACCTTCACCCATATACTTACATGCAATTTTAGCAATTCTTAATAATCTACATAAACTTAGAGATGAACCAACATATGCAATTATTGTTGGATATAGCCTACATTTTCTTCTAAATAACTTACATATGATATAGCTTACTACTCCAAGATTTAAAAAGTTAGATAATGTACTTTCGCGTGATGTAAGTATTGTATTACTTAGAAATTCACATCTGCAGGATAAGTCACTATCTATAATCATCACATTAACACATTTATTCAATTTCTTCTTAATTGCATTTTTAATATGCTCTGCAATACTTAGAGCATTACTTAAAGGTAGAGATACATACTCATATGGTAGGTTTGTTGTATCGATACCATTCTCAGATACTGGTTTAAATAATTGTAGAAGCTTGTAAATATTCTTAGAGTATTTTAGTACTAATTGTTTATGATTACTTAACTTATCTATAGGGCATTTACATAAAACTTCAATAATGTTTTGACTTAAATCTAGTAATCTACTTAATAATCTACACCATAGTATTCTAGTTATGATTATGGTAAAGAACTTACCTAAAATTGATGATTTTATTAATGCTTCATCATAGATATTACCTAAAGCAGTTGAGAGAGCTTTCTCTGCAATTACCAAATAATCATCATCTTTAAGAATATTACCATAAAGTTTAATGATGTGGTTTATGAAGTTTGATTTAGGAAGCCAATAAGGTGAAGGTTTTCTGATAATTAAAAATTTTATCTTGATTTTCACAAAGATTTACCTTAACTTTTTAAACATTTGAAGAGCACCGATTGTTACAGGATACATCATTGGTGAAGCTGTTAAGTCTGGATGTGTGGCTATCTGTAGTGATACCAGCTCGGATATAGTTACTTGCTTCTGTATTAATGTACCTAATAGGTTAGTAAGCTCACCAGCACTATGTCCTCCACATACTTCAGCACCTATAAGTGTTTGTGTATCTTTTAAAGCTATAAGCTTAACCTTTAACTTTCTAGTTCCTGGCATTGTTCCTGGATGTTTATCAATAGTTTCTACAGTCTCTGTGATTATGTTTAATCCTTCTCTTCTAGCTCTAGATTCTGTATATCCTGCAGCTCCTAACACGTAATCTCCAACTTTCGTAATGAATACTGAAACAATGCCTTTATACATCTTCATGTTGGTTATGTTTTTTAAGTTTGTAGCTGCTACTTTGGCTTCCATACATGCAATAGATGATAGCATAGCCGGTATTGGCTTTCCTGTTAAGAAGTCTCTTTTTTCTGCACAATCACCAATAGCAAAGATGTTAGGTACTGATGTTCTCATAAATTCATCAACAATAATGAAGCCTCTCTCATTTAAATTTAATCCCATACCTTTAGCAAGCTCGGTATTGGGTCTCATACCTACAGTAATGATTACTAGATCTGTAGGTATGACTTCACCATTTTCAAGTTTAACTGCTTTAGCTTTTCTTCCTTCACCTAAGATTTCAGCAACTTTAACTCCCGTCTTCAACGTTATTCCCTTTCTTCTCAATTCTTCTTCAGCAAGAATGCAGAATTCATCATCAAAATTCAATTGTAAACAGTGAGGTAACATCTCTACAATAGTTACTTTCTTACCAAGTTTTGCAATTTCTTCAGCAAACTCAACACCAACGAAACCACCACCAACTATAGTTATGGTGTCTGAATCTTTAACAGCTTTCAATAATTGATTAAGATACTTAAAATCCTTATAGACGTAGTATACATTCTCGAATTCAGATCCAGGTATTGGTGGTTTTACAGGTATTGAGCCTGTTGCAAGCACTAACCTCTCATAGTGAATTTCTGTACCATCACTTAAAAATGCAATTCTATTACTAACATTTACACTCCTAACTTCATTGATCTCAATATCTACACCAAGTTCTTCAAGTGGATGATCACTAAGAACAAACTTACCTATAGTACCTAAGGTAGAGAACATGTAAGGTATGGCGCATGGGATGATAGCAACATCTTCCTTTCTCACTAATGTAATCTTCATTTCAGGATAGAGATATTTTGCATGATAAGCAACCGCGAATCCTCCAGGACCACCACCGATAACTAATAACTCAGTTTTACGTATAGTGGACATGAGTGTTAACTTGATGTAAAGTAGTTATTAAGTATTATCACCTATATTGATAATCTCTTAATAAAGTACTAATGTACTATAATGATCATTGAAGCAAGGTCTCTCTACACATCATCCTTTGGATTTATGAGGATTTTACTTCTAAATTATTCTATAGTATCTGTACTTATTGATAATGTTTAAGCAGATACTAAATGTAAATATGTGTGAGAAATTATTTAAGAAAATAATACATAGCCGCACTATGATTAGAGAACCCTTTAGAGTATCACTAGATAGTTTGAAGTATGGTTCATTAAGTATTAAAGGTCTTGAACTACTTATTGGCTCTATAGCTTATGAGGAGGTTAAAGAGTTAGGTCCTACACCATTTCCAACCATTACAAAACTTAGAAATTGGGATTTACTACTTCTAAATCGTTACAAACCATTCTACATGCCTATATGTGACATGTGTTGTCTATGCACTTATGGTAAGTGTGACTTAACAGAGAATAAACGTGGTGCTTGTGGTATCGACTTGAGGACTCAACAGGCTAGAATAGTTACTTTAGCAGCAGCCATAGGTGCTGCTACACATACTTCACATGCTAGACATCTTGTAGAATTTCTCATACACAAGTATGGTAGAGATGTTACTATAGAATTACCTGAAGTAAACATTACCATGCCAAATACTATGCTAGTCACTGGTATTAAACCTAAGACTCTCGGTGATCTTGAGAAGATTCTCAACTATGTTGAGTGTGAAATTGTTAAATCACTATCAACAGTACACACTGGACAGGAAGGTAATTATCTAGATTTTGAATCTAAGGCTTTACACTTAGGCATGCTTGATCATGTAGCTATGGAAATTGCAGATGTAGCGCAAATCGTAGCTTTAAACTTTCCTAAAGGTGAAGTAGATCTGCCTTTCACCGAAATCGGTCTTGGAATACTAGATCTAACTAAACCGTTAGTGCTATGTATTGGTCATAACGTATCTGATGGTGCTGAGATTGTTGAATATTTAGAAAAATCTAAACTTGGTAGAGTTGGTGAAATTCTTGAACTTGCAGGACTATGCTGTACAGCTCATGACTTGACAAGACATACACATGGTGAATCTAAAATTATTGGACCAATATCTCATCAATTAAGATATATTAGGCTAGGTATTGCAGACTCCATAGTAATTGATGAACAGTGTATAAATATTAAAGTTGTCGATGAGGCAAGGAAAGTTAATAGTCCTGTCATTGCATGTACTGAGAAGGCATGTTATGGTTTACCAGACTTAACTGAGAGAGAACCAGACGAAATAGTAAATCTACTAGTTACTGGAGTGTATCCTGGAGCATTAATTCTTGATGAAGAAAAGGTAGGTGAAGTTGCTGTAAAGACGGCTTTAAGAATGAGTTTAATTAGAAAGAAAAAGAGAATCATACCCACATTTGAAGAAATTAAAGAAATAGCTTCAAAATGTAGTAAATGTAATAATTGTAGAAGAAATTGTCCACTAGATCTACCAGTAAGTGATGCTATATACAGTGCAGGTAAGGGCTTTCCAGACCTACTCATGCAAATTTATGATTACTGTTTAGGTTGTGGTAGATGTGAAGATGCATGTCCAAGAGGTATACCAATACTTAGCCTAATCACAGCAGCATCTATGAGAAAAGTTGAACAGGAAAGATTCAAGATAAGAATTGGTCGTGGACCTATTAGAGATGTTGAGATTAGAAATGTCGGTAGAAGTATTGTTCTTGGTGAAATACCTGGAGTAATTGCTTTCGCTGGATGTGCTACATGGCCAAGAAGTTCAAGAGAAGTTGCTATTATGGCTAGAGAATTTGCAAGAAGAGGATACATAGTGCTAGCTACAGGATGCTCAGCAATGGCCATAGCAATGTATAGAAATGAAGAAGGATTAACACCATATGAAGAATTTCCTGACGTATTTGATAGAGGAGGCCTACTAAATATTGGTTCATGCGTAGCAAATGCACATATCTCAGGAGCAACAATAAAGATAGCAAACATCTTTGCAGGAAGATCAATATACGCTAATTACGAAGAAATAGCAGACTATATACTTAACAGAGTAGGTGCATGTGGTATTGCATGGGGTGCTATGAGTCAAAAAGCTGTAGCCATCGCTTCAGGCTTTAACAGATTAGGCATACCTGTAATTCTTGGTCCACATGGAGCTAAGTATAGAAGGCTATATCTAGGTGATAGAGAAGATAGAGAAAGCTTCACAGCTATAGATATGAGAAGTGGTGAAAAAGTATATGTAGGTCCTGCACCTGAACATCTACTATATGTTGCTGAAACCATGGAGGAATGTATGGTCATGGCAGCTAAACTATGTATAAGACCAGGAGATACACCACACGGTAGAGCAATCAAACTAACACACTACATAGATCTTTACAAGAAGTTTTACGGAGCTTTACCACCAGACCTACACCTCTTCATTAGACAAGAATCTGACATACCCATAACTTACAAGTCTGAAGTTCTTAATTATTTAAGAAAAGTTGATTGGAAGCCTTGGGAGAAAGTTACAACTGATGTTACAATCTCTGAGAGAGTATATAGAAAGTACAGAAGGTGAGAGTTATGGCTAAAGAATTTCCCTGGCAATGGGGCTTCATATATGGTAGAAAGATAGCTACGGTAATTAAACCTGAAGCTGCAGGTAAACTAATAATTACTGCTAAAAATCCATTAATGATTGTTGGTGCTGAAGCAGTACGTACAGAAATTGAAGGAAAATTGCTCATAGATTATGCTGTAGAAATTGCAAAATTAACAAACATACCTATAATAGCTACAGCACACACATTGAACGAATTCTTAAAGAGAGGTATAAATGCTGTAAGCATGGGTATTACTGAAGTATTTTATAGATTATCGAGTGGATTAAGAATTCTCGAAAAAGAACCAGATTTAGTAGCTATAATAGGCGTTAAGTATTACCTACTTTCACAACTCTTATCATCGATCAAACATTTCAATCCAAAGATTAGAACTTTAAGTCTAGATCCATACTATCAACCAAATGCATCCATGTCTTTTCCAAACTTACCATTAAGTACATACAAGAAATATCTAGACGTCATGATACACACCATAATTGACGAGTTGAAGAGGAGAAGAAAATGATTAAGTTTGGAGTTGAACTTGTACCTAATGTAAGTGTTGATAAGATTTTAGATCTAGCATTAATAATTGAAAATCTAAACTTCAACTATCTATGGATCACTGATCATTATATGAATAGAAATGCATACATTATACTCTCTACCATTTTATACAAAACTTCAAAGATTAAGTTGGGTGTTGGTATTTCAAATCCCTACACAACACATCCAGCATGGCTCGCATCGCTCATAGGTACGCTTTCAGAGATTAGTAATGGCAGAGTAGCTCTTGGTTTAGGTTCTGGAGATAAAACTACACTAGAATCCATAGGTATTAGTAGAGAAAAACCCTTAACTACCGTTAAAGAAGCTTTGATAATTGTTAAGAAACTACTCAGTGGAGATATTGTTAATTTTGAAGGTGAAGTATTTAAATTAAGAAATGCCAAGTTAAACTTTACACCACCCAAAGTACCTATATATATTGGTGCTCAAGCACCAAAAATGTTAGAACTCGCGGGACAGTTAGGTGATGGAGTACTGATAAATGCTTCACATCCTGAAATTATTCAAGAACTACTTAAACATGTTAAGAAAGGTTTAGAGAAGAGTAATAGAAATATTAAAGAGATAGATATTACTGCATGCACATGCATCTCTATAGATAGTGATGTTGAGAAAGCTAAAAAGGCAGTTAAGCCCATAATTGCCTTCATTATTGCAGGTACTAGAGATGAAATACTGATCAAGTATGACATAAATATGAGTAAAGTATCAAGTATTAGAGAAGAGTTAAGTAGAGGAAATATTCAAAAAGCAGTTGACTATGTTGATGATGACATGATAAGTTACTTCTCCATAACTGGAAATCTTAATAACTGTCTTGAAAGAATTAAAGAGATACTTAAACGTGAAGTATCACATATAGTCTTTGGCTCACCACTAGGACCCAAAAAGAAGGATTCTTTAAAAATGTTAAAAGAAATTAAAGATAAGATTATACATGAAGAGTAACTTCATAACTCTAATCTTAACAATTCTTCTCATTTTCAGTATCCTAACTTCGCTTCAAGTAGGTTCAATAAATATTGACTTACTAAGTATACTTAACGGTAAAGTTAGTAATAGTGTTAAGTATATTTTTTACGAAGTTAGATTACCAAGAATTTTAGCAACTCTTCTAGGTGGTACTTCACTAGCCATATCTGGATTAGTATTACAAACACTTTTCAGAAATCCACTTGTAGATCCTTACATTATAGGTATCGCTGGTGGTTCAACATTCTTTATGGGACTTACATTACTTCTAGGAATATCGATGTTTGGAGTTTTTCCAAACATGCCTCTGTACTTATCATCATCTATTATTGGAGCCTTAATTACTTTAACAATCATTACAGTACTTGCACCTAAATTATCAATTACACAACTATTAATTATTGGTATTGTCATTAATTATCTATATCATGCAGGAATAACGCTAATCATGACTATTGCAGAAATTGAGAGAATAGCTCAATTCCACATAGCAATACTTGGAAGTTTTAGTGGTTCTTCATGGATTAGAGTAGAGGTAAGCCTAATACCAATATTGACATGTACAGTACTTTCCATAATTTTCTCTAGATGGTTAACACCATTAGTTATGGGTGAAGCTTATGCATATACTATGGGTGTTAATGTGAAGTTTGTAAGAACAATATACATAACCTTAACGGGAATCTTAACAGCTTCGACAGTGTATCTCGCAGGTATTGTTGGATTTATTGGACTTGCAGCACCACATATAGCAAGATTATTGTATAGAACTAACAGAGTTGATTATCTAATCATACCAACCATACTTATAGGCTCCTTACTAACTACATGTTCAGACATAACTGCAAGAATCTTATTAACACCTAGAGAACTACCTATAACAGCAATAACTAGTCTCTTTGGCGCACCACTACTGGCATACTTAATAGTGAGACTTAGAAGAGAATATGCTTGGTAGATTGTTCAGGTATTTCAAGTTCTTAACTAAGTTGAGAAAGTACTTATAAGTAGGTTAATTATCCTACACACAGTGAAGAAACTCTCAGCAAACTTCACTTCAGGTTATGAGAACTTTAACGTCAACTTCAATCTAGATGTGGATTGTGGATTAGTATGTTTAGTAGGTCCTAATGCTTCAGGTAAATCAACCATTATAAAGACCATTTTAGGATTATTAAAACCTAAAAGTGGTGTAGTACGTATTGATGGTTATGATGTATTTAGATTAAGTAATGTTGAGAGAGCTAGAAAAGTATCTGCAGTACTTTCAGAAAAACCAAACCTACCCATGATGAAGGTGATAGACGTTATCATTTTAGGTAGAACACCGTATAGAGAAATCACATTAAGTAAAAGAGATTACGAAATTGTCGAGAAAGTACTTGAAGTTGTGGGTATTAAAGATCTTGCAGAAAAACTCTTTAATGAACTTAGCGATGGACAGAGACAGAAAGTACTTATAGCTAGAGCACTTGCACAAGAAACAAAAGTAATCATTCTAGACGAACCAACAACACATCTAGATCCTAAAGCAAAACATGAAGTTATGAGTATTTTAAGAAAATTAGCCAATAATGATTATCTAATCATAGTTACACTACACGATTTAGAACTCCTACCATACTGTGATCTAGTTATCGGTATAAAAAATGGAAAAATAATATTTACGAAGTGTCCTGAAGAAATTGAAGAAGAAGAACTTGAAGAACTCTATGATATGGCAAGAAATGATGATATTAAACCAAAAGTACACGTATTTGCAGGATTAGGAACAGGAAAAAACATATACATAACGTTATGGAAAATGAATATACCCTTCAGTACAGGAATAGTACATAGAGAAGATATTGATTACTATTATGCGAAAAAGTTTGCATCAAAAGTATATACAGAACTTAGTGATGAATTTCTAAGAGAAGTTGAGAATGTTAAAGTCATTATAGATAGCGGCTTTCCCATAAACGAACTAACTAAAAGAAATTACGAATCCTTAATTAAATTATCAAACAGTAATGATAAGACCATACTAACATTCAGAGAAAATGCTAAATGGGGTGTTAAAATTAAGAGTCTGATAGAATTGAAAAAACTTATAGCCAAGTTTCTACAAGGTTTAAAAAACCAATGAATAATTGTGAGTCATCCAATATAGATCTGAAAGTTAATTTGTGTAAATTAAATCGATTAATACATAGAACATTACTCTCATAACTTATGATTATTATGAAAAATTGCAATAAGTAATGTAGAGGAATAGTTAAGAGAAAAGGAGACTTATGAAAAATTATTGCAGTTGTATGATAAGATCTTAAAAGATGTAGTTCTAAGCGATTCTTTAAACTTACAAGTTAACTAGAATGAATATGTGAAGTACATGATGCAGTACTTTTAATTCAATTATAATGTTTCAATGAAGAGAATATATTTAGTAAGGAATTTTAATTTTCAGAAATACTAGTCTTAATGCATTATAAAGGCGTTAGTGAAATTTTAGGTGTCCTCTTCATGATAATTGTAGTTGCAATTTTTATCATAGCATCCATGTGGTTAGTTGGTAGAATTGAATCTTCAATACAGGAATTACAGTCAAGTGAAGAAAAGGAAATTCTAAGTGCGTATAGTGGTAAATATGTAATTATTCCTACAAATTCTAGCTTTAAATTGATCAACAATATTGGCTATATTAACTTCTCAATATCAAAGCCATTAAAGCTAGATCTTCAAAATGTGAAGTGTACAGTTATTAAGAGAGATGATTCATCATATAGTTCTACCTTGTTGAAGTGTGAAATTAACATTAATAGAAATAATGTATATCAAGGTATCGATGTAATTTTTGAAAAACCTACAAATCTAGATCTAAACAATTCCATTCTTCTCATAGATTTCATAACCTATAGTGGAGTAGCTTATAAGGTATGTATTAACTATTATAGACCAAAAGTTTACGCACTAGCAATACCTCCACTAAACTTTACAAAAGAAGGTGAGACTAATGTAATAAATCTCACAGTATACGTTATTAACAACTCAACATGTTGGATGTATGCTAATGTGAGCATCGATATATATGTAGATGATCGCTATACTAAGAGTACGGGGGCCATACCTAAATACACAGTAATTCCTCCAGGAAATGAGGCAGTATTTGTAAATTACACAATTCTCTCAACTCCAGCAGTAGTAGATTTCTATATCAACGTAACTTTAGGCAATGGTGTTAAGTATGACCATGTAGCTAAAGCTAGGACAATACTATACAGGTCAAGCACGTAGTACATAGTAATCAATTACTCAACACCAATGTATGTATTATTTACTTTAAACTCAATATTGGCATAGCTAGCGGAAGGTTCTGGATAAATGAATTTACGAATACGACAATAATCCCTTATAGATTCATCACAGCATTCCTGTGGTTCGCTTAAACATGATAAACATGATAGGTCTGATAGAAGGTCTTTGTAACATATGCATATGTGGTTGAATGTTCTGTATTGATTATGGTTTGGATAAATCATGTGGCAGTAAATGTTTGAGAAATTATTCTCATAAATCCAGTAAGATATTGCGTCCCTAGTTATACCTATCGATAACCACCACGGCTTTTCAGTATCTTTGACTTTTAAGTCCTTACCTTCAAACCATATATCTCGATTCGCCTTATCTGGCTCATACATCCACATCCACTCCTTTACTATACCAATGCTATCGTGAATACCTATTCTACATTCTTCTCTACTTAGACACTCCTCATCAATAGAAGAGCTTAAGTCTGTTCTATTTCCAATAAATAATCTACGTAGATCTTCATCACCACCACACTCTACAACTACACCCACATTACTTATCGATATGGGTAGTTTTACTTCATCAAATACTTTACCACCTATTTTGCAATCTGCCTCATTCCACTCTGTACTGTTTGGAAAGCCGAAGTACATGTACATAGTTTTAATCTCGTATCTAGATAAGTTAACTTTTACAAAATATATAGGAACATTGCTCGTGCCTTGCATACAGTACGGTACGGTCTTATTATCGATTACGAAAACTACAGTATTGTAGACTTTATCAGAGAGATGCTCATTGTATCTATTTTTTAATGTTTCTACACAGTCTTCATAAATGTCATCTATGACTGTGTAGTTTACGTACTTGCAGGTCTCGTTTATTAAGTCCTCAATTTCACTGTTAAGCATGTTTATAAGTCTTGATGAGACTTCATCATTAATTCCAACTTCTGTCAAGTTAATCATGACTTGATAGTTAGTTAATGTTGTGTTGACGTTATTCTTCACAGTTATGGGTACTCTAAAGAAGCCTATACTAAACGTGTAGTTACTAATGTTTACAGTATCTACATACCTGCTCCACCATTTAGGTTCTCTAATGTTGAAGTTATGTTTATGAATTTCTGGTAACATTTTGGAGATATCTTCTCTCGTAATCTTTCCAATCTCTCTATTCGACATGTTTATGTATATTGTTGATTTAGGTGGTATGGCAAAGATCCACAAGTCTGGCATGATGTCTACTTTACTTATCTGCTCTGAACCTAGTACTTCCAGTCTAGGTGAAGCAATATATGTTAATGTATAGTCAGGATTTGTAATCTTCATTAACGTGTAGCACTCCGTATCATACATACATCTTAAAGTTACCTCATCTTCACTATAAGTTACTACTGAATTTTTTGTAGGTAGGAATGTTATGTTTAAATTCTTTACTAATGGCTGTGTTGTGTACGTTATTAATTTATTTCCTGAAATCTCTATTAGAAGAACTTCTCTACCCACATCTACATCTTTAGTCTCTATACTTAATGTCATGTCTGCTGGATTGAAGGTAATGTTAGTTATGGGTTGAGACATATTTACTAACCTAACAGTAACGCCATCATAAGCCCATAACTTAACGTTATCAAGACTAGAGACTCTCAACGTAATTCTCACAATACCATCTTTAAGACTATCAGTATCGTAGTCTAAGATGTTGACTTTCAATTCTCTACTAAAACTTATTCTTGTCGAGTTTACTCCTACAAGTGGAGCATTTATTAATGCATCAACACTATATGATGTGTATGTTTCATTACTAGTTATTGTACCTTTATAGGTGTAGAGGTCGTATATGAGTATTTTAGAGTTTTTCAAAATTGCAAAACTTACTGTAGGTTCTGGATGTACAAACTTTCTAACAATTACCCAATCATACATGGTGGAAACATTTACACCACTAATTCCAAGAATTTCTAGATAAGCCATAGCGTAAGAACCAAAAGCAGGATAGAATGGATAGCACTCACCATACCTTACAGCATCTCCAAGTAAATCTCTATAATGTCTTGATGATGCTTCATAAACTTCAAACACATACTTACAACCTGAAGAATCTGAAAAAGCACCAAGAGATAGTATGTACGTGTTGTTATGCTTAAACTCAATTATAGGTTTAGTAGACCATTGTGGTTCAGGTACTTCAAGCCTATAACTAAAATCAAGTATAGTAAAAGTCCATAAGTGCTTATATATGGTGTGTGTTACAAGTTTGTACTGTAGATTTACTCCAGCCCAAGAACCAAAGGGTTTCGAGTAAGTAACGTTATACTCTATTAATGGATGCTCAGGATGTTCAGGCTCGGTCTCACTATAATTGTACTGTGCATTTATTAAGAGTATGGATGATGTTGAAGGTGCTGTTAATAGTAATTCAACCAGTGACAATATTTCACGCTCTATAAACTTTGTCTTGACTGGTGTTACTCTAGTCTCAATAATGTATCCAACTCCTTCACTAGGCTTTAACATAGTCTTATTAATTATAGTTATAGCATTACCTACAGTATTAGGTATCATAGACATTCTCAACGTGACGTCATAATATAGACAAGAGTTATCACTACACGGACAGTAACTACTAGTACACCCTACATGCTTTCTGTAAAATTCATTAACTACTGGATCATTACTTGTAAAACCTCTGGTTTTATTTACTCTCCAAAGTCTGTATTGTTCAAACTCTTCAACACTATTAAACTCATAATCAAAATTGTCGAAGAGTATGAAGGTCTTTCTTGGATTTAAAAATGGGTTATCTGGTGATTGATCATATAGTAGGTATATGACTATTGATTTCTTTGCAGGTAGGTATGGTATTTTTACCCAAATTACTGCTTTAGGACATATCCAATACTCTACCCAGTAGTAAAGTGGAATCCACCATTTTGGTATATCTTTACCTTCAACATCATCTTTATCATGGTAGCAGGCGGCATTGTTAGTGTTAGGTGCTCCATCTGTGTAACAGCTAAGATACTGTTCATATATTGTCTTATTAAACATTAATAATCTTATACTTTTCACAGTATTACTCATGATTATGTGATGTAGTTTTTCAAAAAGAAGTGTACCTCTACCTGTAAGTGGATTTTCCTCTCTCTCTAAATCAATAACTACTCTTACAGTATAATCTTTCAAATCTAGATCTGTGGGATTATAGATAACGATCACTAACACATTGTCTCCTGTATATTCAACCCATCCTTTAGTCCATACTGTTAAGTTTGCAAGTTCACTTATTGGTGCTTCTGTACTTTCATCAAGATTTGTTGGATTTTTAAGAACATAACCAAAAGTTCCATATATTCCCTTAGTTATGAAGGTTGTGTTTAGCCATGTAAAGTTTAGAGTAATTTTATGGATATCAGATATGTCTTGACTGAAATGTTCAACTTTTTGAAAACCATATCTTTCAAGATTAATATCTATAATTCTCTTCATTAGTAATACATCATTAAGAGTGGTATTGTATATGGTTAAAGTATTTGGCATTAAGCTATTGGTAAAAATAATTGGAAGTCCTGTTCTTAAGTACTCCATAACCTGATCGTGAAGAGTAATTTCTGAGTATGAATGCAATGCGTGAATTACTGCTGATGTTAATGTACTTGGAGAAACTCTATAAACCTTATACACTGTATGTTTCTCAATGTATGATGGTACTATGGTGCCTGTCTTGTATAATATAATCAGTGTTAACGATACAGTAAGTATAATTACTACAGCTAATATTATTACTTGACCTTTCACTTACCAATCACCAATTGAAGAATTGCTTTAGAATTATCACTAAAGACAAGTATTATGCTTGTAGCTTCTGAAAATGTACTAATTCTACCTCTAGAGATCGTTATAGATACATTACTTGGACAACAAACTCTACATAACGGTGTTACTCCACTCATCAATTCTAACTTAGCCTTAAAGGAGTACTCAATAGGTATTAGTGGATTAAGAATCCTGTAGAGATTATCTCTAGCCTTTTCAGTATCTTCAAGACAAATCACATCATTATATATGTACTTCGTAACGTCAGGACTTGACAATATTTCTGAAGCTACTTTAAGAACAAGATCCTTAACTTCTAAATACTTTACCTGCGCTGTCTGTATTTCAGGATAGGTAATTATGGGTAAGGCAATTGCTAATCCAACACATAATAATAGACAAGCTATGAAGAATTCAAAAATTCTCATCCAACCCACCCAGGCAAGTACTTGTACAATCTTAAAATAGCAAGATACGTATCGTCATTGATAGTAACTATTGACTTAGCAGTTGATACTTGAGGAGCCATCTTGTGAGTACCAAAAGTCAATTCTTCAATATTACTTAAGTATAGTGAAGATATGTAGTTTATGGGTATGATGTATGCTCCTAGAAACTTCTTATTTAAACAATTATCATTTAGACATTTAAAGACTTCAATAGTTACAACAGATTGAGAATCCTTAGGTATAGTTAAGTAACATCCACCAGCAGGTACGCCTCTACCTGGCTCACCTAGTTCTGAACATTCAACAATACTGAGAGGGCTTCCCTGCCCTTGAGCATTGGAGGGGGAAGAAGCTGGAACTAAGTGTCCTTCAGCAACATCTTGTGAGGTTTTAGAAATTAAATCGATCTGCTTAACTTGAATCCATATACTACCTACGTTATTATCGCTTTCATCACATTTAACTTTCTTAGGATGAAGTATTATTACTGTGTAGTTACTGTTTGACTTCCTTAATATTACATCAATGTCGTGTGCTTCGTTGAGGTTCTTATCTTCATTAAACCATACATGTATTGCTGTATTTTTGAGTGTTGAGTACTTGGCAGTAACTATAGAGATGACTTCATATAGATCATCTGTATTGTCTACATTAATAATGCAGGTATATGTGCCGTTTATGTTTGTATAGCCTGAACACTCAACTTTAACAACATCATCACTATAGTATAGGTAGTTAACTATGTCGACTTTAGCATTACTTTGTGATCTATTAATTAAGTTATTAAGTATGTAGACCGTTATGTTAAGTCCTTGCTGTAATGGTTTAATAGTAATGTTGATTTTTAACGCGGGCTTAAGTTGAAAGACAAAATCATACCTCTCCCCATCACTTCCAAAAATTACGTTCTTAACGGTACTGTAGCTAAGATAACCACTACCATTAATTTGAGGTACATACATGTAATCTATACCGTTAACTTTTAAGACCGAGCTAGTACCTATGATGTTATTTACATCCTCATCCTGAATACCTTGAATTTGACATAACGTTCCAACATTTTCAATTGTCGATAATTTTGACGAACTTAGAACATATGGCGATTCAGCAAATCCGAGTTGTGTTGGTACTTGACTAGTAAATTCCCAATTACTTGGAGAGCCCGGTGTAGTTATGAGTATTTTTAGAACTTCTTCGGCAAGTAAGTCAATGTCTACTTCACTTATTAAGGTTTTATGAGTGTATGTGTAGTTTAGCGCTATGCCTGTAATTATGGCTATACTGATGACTATTCCTAAAGCTATAGCTATAGATTCAATTACGGGTGCTGGCATCCTTACTATCCTACTCAGATATTAGATTATTGCTGTAAATTTAAGTGCTTCCTCAAATCCACAACTGTTTCACAATTGTAACAGTTATTTCCTACTTAGTCTTGATAACTTTCAGAATTACGTACTTTTTTAATCTGAAGATAGATGATGACCAAGTGCAGTAACAGTTATCTAGAATTTTAACACCATCATTATCTACAATACAGTCTTGAGGTAGTTGGTTAAGGTTTAAGCAGTCGTAAGCAACTAAGTATCCTTCACTACTGTTAAGTATACCAGATATGGGTGCTTCAGCATGATATGTAGATCTTGTTAAGTATGTCTCTACAATCTCAGTAATGTTGACGTAGTACATGTTGTTCTTAACGTAAAGTGTTACATTATAGTTAAGTGCTACTTGTGGATATGGTAGATCTGTAGGTGAGAAGATACTCATACTAACATTACCAATAACTTCAGGATATGAAGCAATTATTATGCCTTCTCTAACCTGTTTAGCAATACTCATTGCAATAATGTTAGTAATATCTGAGACTGTAGACATTTCATTACTTACAATAAAGCTTGCCCACCAGCCAAGAATAACGATAAGTATCGTTAGAGCTATCGTCATTAAGATGAGTGTTACAGGTATGGTCATTTAAGTGACACCTCTACAATAGATTCTACAACATATACAGGACCTCTTGAAGATACTTCAAAGAATGTTGGATTAAGTAGTGGATGCTTAACAATTGTAACGCGTATGTGAGTACTATTATCGCAGAGTTTCTCAACACTATATTTTGTAATATTTGTCTTAATCACATTTCTTCCTGAAGATTCTTTAAGTTTAAGATTAATCCAGTATACGTATGTCTCGTGATTAGTAATAATTAGTGGTCTTGGATAAATTATTAATCCACTACGAAGTTTATCATAAACACCATAACCAACTTCAGCAATTACAATCATGGATTCGGTACCTAAAGCTATAGAACTATCACTACCTGTTATAAACTGCGTATAGTTTGGAGGATAGGAGAGACCAGCATCGACAGTAATGACTGAACTATTTAGAGTAATGCTTCTATAGCCACACTCAATAGTGTACTCAACCTCGTTTGAGTATACATTTGTAGTAACTACTCTAAACTGTCCTATTGGGTATGTTCTTACAGTACCAACGTTTAAAAGATTAATATCTAAATCTGTTACTAAGTTAACCATTAGTGAATTTAATTGTGTATACTCAAGTTCTGCTTGAGCATTTATTAAACTATTAGTGAAGATTATCAATCCAATAGCTGCAAGTACAATAATTGTCGATACAATTATTATTGTAGCAACTACGTCTGAAGGCATGAATTACAGAGAAATAATTGTTCTCAATATTTAAAAACTTTCTAAACTTCTTCTTCAAGTTTCAAGTTTAATTATGCTATATGAGCCTAAAATTCTCATAAAGGAGACCCTACTCTTAAATTCATTAATAGCTTTAACACACGCTACATCCTCTAAGTTAGCTTCAAGATCCATGTAGAAGTAATACTCCCATGGTTTAGTTCTTGTAGGTCTAGAATAGATCATAGATAAATTAATTCTATTTCTACTAAAAGGCTCTAGAGCATTGTATAGACTTCCAGGTTTATTTTCTACTGTAAAGATTATTGATGTCTTATTACCAGTTTTTGAAGATTTTTTAGAAAGAATGACAAATCTAGTATAACTTGGCTTATCTTCAATGTTTTCTTCAATAATTTTCAATCCTCTCATTAAAGCTCCTCTCTTTGATGCTATAGCACATGCCTTTGAGGTCTTTTTAACATGCTCTAATGCTTTAGCTGTTGATGATGTCAAGATTATATCAACATTTTTGAATCTTGTTAAGTAGCTTCTTGCTTGTGCATATGCATGTGGATGTGTGTATATCTTCTCAATATCCTCAACTTTCTCAACATCATCAGGACATGCAAGACATAGCTTTATTCTCATCTCTACACACTGAGTAATGTTTACATCATGATATTCGAAAAAGTTATCTATAGTCTCATTAACGATACCTTCAAGACTGTTCTCTAAAGGTACTACACCATAATCAACACTTTCAGAGCTGACAAGTTTAAATACTTGAGAAATAGAATTGCATGAAACACACTCTCCTTGAAATAAGGTCATAACAACTTCATGAGTGAAAGACCCTTCAGGTCCTAGATAGGCAATTCTTGTATGATAATGTTTCTTAATTCTCTCATAAATGAGGTCTCTTAAATCACTACTTACATTGTTCTCCACAATACTTAACTGTTCAGTGATTGATAGTCCATGAATCTTTAATAGTCTAATCAGTTCTTCACGAATATTTAGTAGTCTATTAAGCTCTTTATCAATTTCTTTAACCTTAACTACAAGTTCGTGTATGTGATTTTGAATTGGAAGTTCATACTCACCAAGAAAGTGAACACTATAAGCATCTTTATATGCATTACTCTATAGGGTTCTGTTGAGTAGGGGTATGTTTATTTTTGAATGTTGAATTTGAATGTTAATTGTTATTCTATTTCTTCTATTATTAGTATTCTAACTTTCTTTCCAACTAATGGTTTTAACTTGTCCCAATACTTCTTGTGAATGTATATATGTACTTCATTTCTACCACTAATCATTACGGTACCAGTAACGGAATAAACAAGTGACATATCTAGAGCAAACAGAGGAAATCTTTATAAATTTCACTTGTTAAACTTTCTTAGAACTTCCGATGAAGGTTTTGACAACCCTTAGATTTGGGGTTGTCCCTGAGGGAGATTTTTCTATCCTATCCGAAACTATTGAAAAATACATGAATGCTCTTAGAGTAGTTGTATGGTACGTTATTCGTAGTAAAGAAACTTCTTTATTTAAAGTACAAAAGATATTGTATGAAAAGTTAAAGAAATATGGTTTGCCTGGTTATTTATCAGTAACAGCTATTAAGGAAGGTATTGAAATTGCTAAGTCTTGGTTAAATAATCCTAAGAGAGGTAACTACCCAATTTTGAAAAAGAAGCACTTAACATTACATCAAAAATATAGTTATTTAATTGACTTAAAGAACTTCATAGCAAATATCTTAACGATAAATGGTAGAGTTAAGATAAGACTGTTACATGATAGGAAATATGTTGAGAAGTTTAGAGATTGGGTACCCAAAGGTGCAAAATTATTGTTAAGAAATGGTGAGTTGTTTCTACATGTAACTTTTGAAAAGAATGTTCAAGAAAAATCACCAAGAGATTATTATGGTTTAGATATTAATTACAAAGAAATTGTTCTTAGTAATGGTAAAGAGGAGTTGAGATTTAAAACAATGTTTGATAAAGCATTTCATTACTATTACCTAGCTAATAAATTACAGGAAAAGTATGGTAAAGGAATGAAATGGAGGTTCAATAAGAAGATACTAGATAGAATTAAATATTTCTATAGAAAAATCTAGAAATATACTCTTGAATATTATACCTCGTTAATTTTAACTAAGATAGTTAATGAAATAGTTAAAAGAAATTCAGCAATAGTAATGGAAGATTTAAGAAATCTTAAGTTCAATGTTTTAAATAATGTCAAGAAGGATTGGAGAGTTAAACTAAACCTTTTAGCTTATAAGAAACTTCAAAGAAGAATTGAATATGAGCTTAATTGGTATGGACTTAAAGTTCATTACGTTAGTCCAAGAAGTACATCATCTATTTGTCCAAGATGTGGTAATAAGTTGATTAGTAATGGTTATAGAAAAATGAAATGTATTAAATGTGGATTTGAAACTGATAGAGACACTATTGCATGTCTAAACATACTCAAGAAATTTAATCACAAGTGGGAGGGGCATGGTTCCCCCTCGACTGCCCCTGAGGGAGATGAATCCCCAATCCCAATGAAGGGGAAGTTGACTAGGGGGATACCATTCCAATTCAACATCCCAAAAACAACACACTCCCAGTCAACAGAACCCTCTGTAACCTTGTCTGTAACTTCAGTATCACCGAAATCAATAAATTTAAAAATTGTGAAGAATCTATCTGAGATCATGTACACACCAATGATTTATGGCTATGATAGAGCAATAACCATATTCTCACCTGAAGGTGAACTTTATCAAGTAAGATATGCCGGTGAAGCTGTAAAGAGGGGATGGGCAACACTTGGTCTTAAATGTGCTGGAGGTGTTGTTCTTGCAGCTGAAAAGAGAAAACTTGGACCATTAATCGATCTTAACAGTATTGAGAAGATATACATGATTGATGAGCATGTAGGTATTGCACCTTCAGGACTACTTGCGGATGCAAGAGTACTTATAGAATATGCTAGGCAAGAAGCACAAATACATAGATTGATCTATGATGAGCCAATAGACGTAGAACTACTAACTAGAAGAATCAGTGATCTTAAACAAATATATACACAACATGGTGGTGTTAGACCTTTCGGTGCAGCTTTAATTATTGGTGGTGTTGATAGGCATGGACCAAAACTTTTCCAAACAGATCCTGGAGGAATCTATTTTGGCTATTACGCAACAGCTATAGGTTCAGGAGCTTCAACCATAATGGATTTCTTAGAGAAAAATTACAGATACGACATCACTCTTGAAGAAGGTATTAAACTTGCACTTAAAGCTTTAAGTCTAGTTATTGAAGCCTTAGAACCAGATAGAGTTGAAGTTGCAGCTATAGATTCAAAAACAAGAAGATATAGAAAGTTATTGCCAGATGAAGTAAAGTTAATCATTGATGAAATTAGGAAAGAGAGAACTAGTTCTTGAAGTTGAGAAATTATTAATATATCCCCTAAAAGCACACATTTCTATGAGTAGAAAAGTTGGTATTGTTAAGTACAGTGCTAAAGGTGAACATTTTGAAATACTTGTAGATCCAGATGCAGCTCTTGAGTATAGAATGGGTAAGAAGATAAGTCTTGATAAGATTCTAATTTCAGATACGATATATAGAGATGCTAAGAAGGGGTTAAGAGCTAGTGAAAGTTCATTAATGAAAGTTTTTGGTACGAAAGACATTAAGAAAATTGCTGAAATAATGATTAAAGAGGGAGAACTCCCTCTAACTGCTGATCAGAGAAAGAAACTTATTGAACAAAAGAAGAAGCAGATTATTGAATGGATAAGTAGAAACTGTATTGATACGAGAACAAAGACACCCATACCTCCACAGAGAGTTGAACTTGCACTTGAACAGTGTGATGTAGGTATTGATCCCTTCAAACCTGTTGAAGAACAAGTATCAAGTATATTAAGAGCTCTTCAGAAAGTACTACCCATAAAAGTAGCTTCAGCAATAATTGAAGTGAAAGTACCACCTGAACATGTAAGTAAGGTTAGAAATGTATTGTCAAGAACTGGAAAGATAGTTAAGGAGAGGTATGAGAGTGATGGTTCAGGAATTCTACAACTAGAAATACCTGCAGGAATGCAAGACACTATTATAAGTAAAGTCAATGAGTTAACTAGAGGTTCAGGAGAGGTTAAGCTACTAAGTTTACAAACTTAAGTTTCAAGGAAAATCTACATACACGATATTAAGATTTCATAGTGAAATCTAAGAAATCTAGTCTGAATTTTTCAAAAGACTCGAACTCACATTTATAGTTTGTCTCATTACGTTAATCTAACGTTATTGGTCCTACATCTGGTCTTCCTTGTCTTAATCCCATACCTGCCCATCTTATTAATTCATTTCTCATCATAAGTATTAAATTTCTTGCATGTTTTCTTGATCTATCAATAGCTATTGCTAATAACTCCTTCTCATCTTTAGCTTCATCTTCGTGAACTGTAACATCGATTATAGGTTTACCTGTCTCTAACTGTATGTTCACTATAGCTGTAGAGAAAACTAGATAGCTCAACTTATCAGTTAATGATTTACCAACCCATCCAAAAACCATACCTGCATCACATTCCTTATCGGTAAGTAATTTCTTGATAGCCCATGGAATATTCTTAATTCCAGGAACTGTCCATCTCTCAATAATTATTTTAGGATTTATTTTCTGTAATTCTTCAATAGCGTATCTAGCCATATCAACTCTAGCAAAGGTTGTGTCTACAATACCAATTCTCATAGCGAATTTAGAGTTAGAAATTACATTTAAAAATTAAGTATCAAAATCATGAATATTTAAGAAGTCTACACTAAATTCATAATTCTTAAGATAATTAAGATAAGCCAAGAGAGAGAAATGTGATATTTATAGATGATAAAATCGTATCAAAAGCTTGTATATTAGTAACAATTTTAGGATCAATGATGAAGTTCTTTCAAAAATTGAAGTTACTGTAAGTATCATTATTGAGTAGAGTTGAAATGAAGAATACATTTTTAACTATCCTAATGTGACATTCAATCAGTATTTAAATTTCTTAAAATCCTAAGTATAGTGTGCCTGGAAACACTTTCGGCTACATGTTTAGAATAACTACCTTTGGTGAAAGTCATGGGCCAGCAATTGGTGTTGTTATTGATGGTTGTCCAGCAGGTCTTCCATTAAGTGAAGAAGATATTGAGAGAGAGTTAAGACTTAGAAGACCTGGAGGTCTATATGTATCTCCCAGAAGAGAAGTTGATAAGGTAGAAATACTTAGTGGTATCTTTAATGGTAAAACTACAGGTCAACCTATTGCTTTAATTATTCGTAATGTTGATGTTGATTCAAGACCTTATGAAGAATTAAAGTATACTCCAAGACCTGGACATGCAGATCTACCCTACATTATGAAGTATGGTTTTGAAAATTGGGACTATAGAGGTGGTGGTAGGGCAAGTGCTAGAGAAACAGCTGCGAGAGTTGCTGCAGCAGCAATAGCTAAGAAATTACTATGCTGTTTAGGAATACTAATAACTACACACGTAGTCAAAGTTGGTCCTCTAGAACTTGATAGTAATGTTACTTTCGAAGAAGCACTTCGTGCAAGAAAATCACCACTAAAGATATGTAGAGAAACTTTTGAAGAAAAAGTTGTAAAACTCCTTGAAGAAGTTGTAAGAGAGGGTGATAGTTTAGGTGGTGTTGTTGAGACAATAGCTATTAACATACCTCCAGGTCTTGGTGAACCAGTTTTTGATAAATTAAAGGCAGATATTGCAAAAGCAGTCATGAGCATTCCAGGAACTGTAGGTGTAGAGTTTGGTATGGGTTATAGATTATCAAGTATGAGAGGATCTGAAGCCAATGACGCTATAATCATCAAGAATGGAAAGCTAGGTTGGGAAAGAAATGTACAAGGAGGTATTGTTGGTGGTTTAAGTAATGGTGAGCCTATAATTGTTAGAACATACTTCAAACCAACATCATCAATAAGAAAACCTCAAAAGACGGTAGATTTAAGAACCATGAAAACTGTAGAAATAAGCGTTAAGGGTAGACACGATCCATGCATAGCTATCAGAGGCTCTATCGTAGTTGATGCCATGATAGCACTAGTACTTATAGATCATGCATTACGTGCAGGATATATAAATCCTGTAAAGTTAAGTAGTAAAGATATTGAAAATATTGAGAAGTATTGGAAAATATATGAAGTTTAGAGAAATTGAAGAAATAGTTAACACATTGGTAGAAATTTTATGTAATAGAGAGTACAATACACATTATGAATACTTAATGTGGTGTCTTCATACTACTCATCAATTAAGATATGCTATTAAGGAATTAAGCATCAATCATGTACTAGGCTTCATTAGATGTTTAAGATATGTGTTTGAAATAGCTATTCAAGTAATGTTCATGAAACAAAAATTCAACAATAATGAGGATAGAATAATTAAGGAATTGAAAAGAAGAGAGAAACTTGGAACAAGTTTTACCTTAAAAATGATTGCGAATATGAGAGAAATGGCGGGCATTATTAAGAAAGAATTAACAAGACAATACATTAGACTTACAAGTTATGTACATCCAACATACACACTATATACTCATAGAAGCATCATTAATAATAGATTAGATGACAATGATATAAAAATGATTGAAGAACTCTTCTACAAAACTATAGATTCAGTACTATACATATATATGAGACTCTACAATACATGTGAAAAATTATGTAAATTGTGTACAAAATATAGCTTATCAAGATGTAGTAAATATTGTAAAAAATCACAATCGTAAGCATCAGTTGTGGGATTCTTAATCATCAATCATAGTAGCTCAGCATCATCACCATCAATACATTAATCTACTAAACTATTACACTTTTCTCTACATCACCTACTTAACATTTAACTTATTGAAAGTCTTTGGAAAATTGAATGTTATGAGAAGTGGGACATAAACATTAACCTCTTTCTATTACTATTTTACTAATTATATTTTAATTTTCTTTAACCATCTCCTTGACTTCACTTCTCTCCAATCATTAATATCTCAATTACAATGAATGATGATAGAAAGATTAGTGATGTTATTGATGATTTTGAAGTTACTTCTTGAGGCCTCCTTCTTTAATCTGTATGTAATCTTTAACTCTAAATATGATCTACTGATATCTTTAACATCGTGAACATATACTACAATAACTTCATCTTTAGGTACTATTAAACTCAATATACAAAAACTTCTTCAAATCTACATGACTTAAATTAAGTATACATATGAGTGCTTTATAACAGGATCTCGATAATGATTTCGTAAGTACATAACTATCACCAAATCTTGAACTTACAATAATAACATTTCAATTTAATCTTAGCTATATCATTTCCAGGTATGGCAAATATTTGATATCTTCTCGGTACATCCCATAGAGGTACTCAATCAATTGTGAAACATTGAAGGTATCGTAAAGAATATCGAATATCAAATTATTGATAGACTTATCAGCCATAAAATTTTACTCTCTAAGTTGTTGAAAGGTCTTGTAATGTATGTTAAGAAAAGTGCCGATATTAGGAGAAATGTTAATGGTAAGGTGATATGAATACCAATGCCATATTCCTCGGATATTACTATACGTTCAGTAATTGTAGTAATATTTCTCTCAATACTAGTTATGATAGTTTTAGAAGTTTCAGGTTCAGTTGTAATTGTTTTTACATGAATAGGTATTTTCATAAAGAATTATTGTAATTATTGTAACCATTATTGCTAATGGTATTGTAAATAAGGTATAGAATATGTAATTCTTGACTAATAATTTTCTTAAAAACCTGTAGCCATCTCTACCTAGAATTTCAATCTCATAAATTGCAATTGTTACAAGGAACGTTAACACTGCTAGCAGTGTTAATATAAGTACAATACTGTCATAAGGTTTACCACAAGATGCAACATCATATGCCGAGAATAGTAGGCTTAAGCCGATAACAAACAATGCAGTTAATAATCTCACGGGATATTCGCACTGAGCATTATAGTTTGAGCACTGTGAATTAAACTTTACTGCATTCTTACAAAGGCTAACGTTCTATCTAAAATCATTAGTGATGATTTATAGTCTTCAGGTTTTGAAGGTATTGTCTTAACATAAGTTCTTATTAATCCAGACATATGAATCGACTTAAATCATGACCAAATTTCTGAACTTGAAATTTCAATTACCTATTCTTCATGTAATTGTTTCAACATCTCTTGTGACCATTCAGTCAAGTACATTATTTTGACTTTATCAATGTTATAACCTTTAGTAATAAGGCACAATCTTACCAGCATAAACGTTCGAGTCTAATGAATCATTTGCTGAAATTTGAGAAGGTTTTTAAAGAGAATGGTGCAAATTCTTTAACTTTCTATTCAGCTCGTCGTGAGTTCTTCATTAATTCTGTTTTGATACCCTTCATCACTATTATCTCTGCTCTTGTAAAATTTAAAAACTCTACATTGACTTCATTAGTTTATCTATTTCTAATGGCATTAAATAATTTTGTGATTCAGTTCTTGGATTCAGTTCGTAAGCTATTGGTGTAAGCATTAGTTTCTTAATTTCTTCCATATTTCTAGTCTTACTAAGTACCCAACATAACTTCACATAAGCTACTTCTGGTAACATATCTTCAGCAGGAATTACACCTATCTTTAACATTTCAACTCCTCTTCTATATACGTTGAGATTTACACGACCGAAGAGTGTTTGACTAGTAATTACTATAGGTATCTCATGTTCAATAGCTCTTTTTATAGAATTGAGTAGTTGTTTACCTATATGTCCAAAGCCTGTACCTTCAATAACAATTCCGTGATAATTCTTATCAACTAGGAAGTCTATTATTTCAGGGTTCATTCCTGGATAGAATTTAATTAAAGCTACTTTATCATCAAACTTTCCATGAAATTCTATATCTTCAATTTTACTTCTCGTAAAGTAGTGACTTGTATTCATTTTTATTTCAAGTTTTTTAATATCTATGAAGGCTATTGGCTGTGCATTTATGCTTATAAAGGCATCTCTACGTGATGTATGCATTTTACGTACACGTGTGCCTCTATGTATGGCAATTAAGCCATCATTGGTAGTATAATGCATTGCTATGACAGATTCTGCAAAGGAAGCTCTGGCTGCAACTAAGGTTGCTGCTAGCAAGTTTTCAAAAGCATCACTTGAAGGTCTATCACTACTTCTCTGTGAACCTACAAGAACTATAGGTCCTGGCTTATTCTTTATGGCAAATGCCATAGCTGCTGCTGTATAGTGCATGGTGTCTGTTCCATGTAGAATAACAACACCTGAAACTCCTTCAAGAAAGGCCTTATACACTGCTTCAGCAATTTTTGACCATATTTGAGGATTGAAATCTTCGCTGAAGACTGCCATTAAGTTATGTAATTCAAGAATAGCTATAGATTCAACTTCGGGATACAGCATATGTAGTTCTTCAAGACTAAAACTTGGATATACAGCGCCTGTTTTGTAATCTACCTTAGACATTATTGTACCTCCAGTAGCTAGTAATCTCACCTTTGGTAAATTCTTAACAACCTCCTCACGAACAGTTTCACCTATTGGTACCGAAAAACTTGGTATTTCACCTTTACGTAAAAGTTTAACTTCTTTAACATTATCTACATGAATACCAACGTTATAACCATTTGGTAATTTTATGATTATTACATCAACATCACCTACTTCAGGTCTTGGTAAAATGATGCCTCTCAAAATACTCCCATCATTTAAAGTGACTTCAACTTCGTCAAAATCAGAAATACCAAAATTGTTCAGAAATTTAACTACACGTTCAGAGTATGGCATTGTAGAGTTTAGTATATTTTTGGTGTTAAAAATTTACCTTTAAAAATACTTTCAATCATTTAAAACATGAATGATAAAGTATATATATTAGTTACTAAATATTAAGTGTATGAAGATTAGATGTCCAAAATGTGGTTATGTTTTTGATACTATGTATTCCAGAGCAGTTGCATGTGCTGGCTGCTCATTAGCTGTTTTTGGTGATTGTGGTTATGTTAAGTGTCCTAGATGTGGTTATGAGATTGAGATGAGTGGTAGTAGAAGATTTACAAAAATTACACCATGGTAATTTAAGTATATTTTAAAAGATCTTAAAATACTTCTTTTAACGCCAAGTCCACTCAATGAAGGGTTTAGGTAGGTCAACCATAGCATTTACTATAAGTTCAACAAGTCCACCATACAGTACTCTAAATCTCTCCCATAACTTGTAGTATGCGAAGGTATCTCTAATCATACCTTTACAGTTACTACATGGTGCACATAGGTATTTTGGTGTCTTAGGATCTATACAATCTGCAAAGGCTTCGAGAGTTTGCTTTACCTTCATTCTACCTGCAATCTTGTATTTCCAGTCAGGGAAGTTGTAACCATACATGATTGCAAAAGCACCACCAGCACCACAGCAGAAATTACGTACTCCATGTGGTTCCATTTCTCTAAATTGTGGACATATCTTTCTTAAAATCCTCCTCTGTGGTTCTACAATACCCATCATTCTAACCATGTTGCACGGATCGTGTAGTGTTACTGGGAAGTTATTCTTTTCAGGATCTAGATTTAGCTTACCTTTCTCAACAAGTTCCATAAGTATTGGCATACATGATTCTCTAGGTATGTCTTTTAAATCATCAGGAAGTACTCTATCAGCTAATTGTATTAAAGCTCTATGTGCATGACCACACTCACCAATGACTATTTTCTTAACTTCAAGTTTTCTAGCAACTTCACAGTGAGCCGCTGCAACTTTTGCTAATTGAATATCATCGTAGTATAGGCCATAATTTACAGCATCATATCCTGGAGGTATACTCGCTAAGGTCCAGCTAAGTCCTGCTTCTTCAAAGATTATGGCAAATGCTTCTGGATTCTCTATCCATGATAAGAACTCGCCATAGTTATGTATGATTAGGATGTCGGCACCTTTCTCATCAACTGGAATCTTAATTCTCTTACCTGTCTTTTCATAAATCTCCTCTTCCATAAACTTAACCATTGAGAGCATGGCTTTAGGGCTAGTACCTGTTGAAGAACCAATTCTTAACTGCTGTATAGTGCCTAATTCGTGAAGTTCTTTGGGTGCCCAGTTAAGTTGTTGACTAAATACTTTTCTTAACTCTCTAGTTACAAGTCCCTGATCAAGACCTAGAGGACAGAATTGAAAACATCTTCTACATACAGTACATCTATATGAGAGCTCGTAAAGTCTTGCTATAAGGTATATGTTTGCTTCAATAGGAATATCTTTCTTACCTCTAACATACTTATCGTAGAGCATTCTTAAGATTTCGGTCTTGAAGGTTGGTCTATAGTATTCATGCTTCTTACCACCTGCTAAGAAGATTTGACAAACTTCAGAACATGTTTGACATCTAGCACAGAAGTCTAAAACCATGAGTAGCGGCTTAATTTGCGTCCAATTATCTTCAACAGTAAATAACTTCTTAATACCATCTATGAACTTTCTAACAATCTCCTGCTCTTCCTCTTTACTTTTAGGCCTTGGTATGGGGAAGTTTGCATAACCATCAAGTGTTAAGTTTAGCATTTCTTTCTTCCACTCTTCTGGTGGTGGTCTTAATTTAGGCTCTTCTTCAAGCTTAATGAAGGGTAGGGGCATTAACCAACTCTCAACTATTCTAGTAACTTGTTGGTCAATAGGTGCACAGAGATCTTCAGGTCTAAGCTTACTTGGATCTTTCATCCTCTCCTCTAGGCCAGGTTTGAGGCGACTCATGACTTCTTCACCTCAGGCCAAAGTGATCTAAGTTCTGCCCACTTATGACCTTTAATTGCATAGGGACTTTCCCAAGACATTACATAATTTAGATACTTATTAACTTTTACGTCAAGCGAAGTTCTTACTCCTGGAATTCTAGGCTCATTATCCCAAGCAATCTTGTGGTAACTTATGTACTTCATTAATCCATGAACCATTTTAGTAAATGGGAAGTATATTAGGAAGATTTCGAGAATGATTAAGTGAACGCTTATAGCAGCTGATACTTCAGGTAATGCTACAAACATAGTTAATGGACCACCAGTTATGAGAGATTTCATGTATGCTCTAGCTGTAGTGAAGAAGGGATCTGTATATGCAGCTACAAAACCACTAACAACAACTGCAAGTATGAAGAAGATGTTAAAGTAATCTATAGTTCTCGTGTACATTCTATAAGAATCTACACCAATTCTAAGTGCTAGTAAGTATATACAACCTGCAAGTAATGCTGAAGCACCAACATAACCTGTAAGTAGTGTAAGTACGTATATGAGTATTGACCATGGATGGTTAAAGGGGTACATACCTACACTTATTGGAAGACCAGCAAGTTCTGTAATAGCACCTATAAAGAGTAACACGAACCATGCAAGAATTAAATATATACCACCATGAAAGAGATAACTACCCCACCACATCTTTCTATTATAATAAAAGAGTCTAACCATGAAGAGCATCTCTTTAAGAGTATCCTTCAACTCTCCAGCAAGCCATCTGACAAGTTTTGCACGCCACCATTCTAAATCTTCATAATATGAACTTCCACGTTCAGCTTTTTCTTTCTCCTCATGTGGTACTGGATATATTTCCCATCTTAACGGTGTTGGTAATGCTGCATATCTTGAGAAGCGAACTGCAAGCGCTATTACGAGGATTATAAATGCTATATATGAAGATATTTCTAGACCTGCTACAAAACTCATTAAGGTATGTGAACTATATTATCTTTATAAGAATTACCCTCTAGAAAAATTATGTTAACTATTCGCCAAGTATTTGATCAATAAACCATTCTTTCCTAAATTCTTTCAAATCTTCATATCTCTGTCCTGTACCTATGAAGATTATGGGTTTCTTGAGAGTTAAGAGGAAGGTGAGTATTGAACCGCCTTTTGGATATGCATCAACCTTAGTAACTACTAATCCATCAATATTAACATACTTCATGTACGTTCTAGCTATTTCAAGAGATTCATTACCTAGCAAGGCGTCTGCTACAAAAATTGAATAGTCTGGATTAGATACTTTATACAACTTCTTCAACTCATTCATCAAGTTAATGTCCGTATGCATTCTACCTGCAGTATCGATCATTACAAAATCTATGCCTTTAGCTTCAGCATGTTTAATAGCATCATAAGCTACAGCTGCAGGGTCAGAGCCATATTTATGTTTAATAACTTTAATTCCAAGTCTTCTACCATGTTCTTCAAGTTGTTCAATAGCTCCAGCTCTAAAGGTATCTGCAGCTGCAAAGACAATACTATAACCATGACGTTGAAGTAGATGTGCAATTTTAGCAATACTTGTCGTTTTACCATAACCATTAGGTCCTAGGAAGAGTAGTACTTGTGGCTTCTTTTTTTCAATTCTTCTAGAAATTTCATTGATAAAATTGATATTTGGTATTTCTGAAAGTAGTTCTAGTAAGGTATTCTTAATACAATTCTTAATTATGGCTTCCTTATCTCCAAATCTTGGAACTTTAAGATTCATTAATGAATTTTCAACTTTATTTCTGATTTCTTCAGCAACCTCTACAGCAACATCACACTCGACAAGTTGTATGAATAAGTCATCACATACCTCTCTAACCTTATCTTGACTAAGCGTTGTTGTAGTTATTGTTTCAGTAATTGTCGCTTTTATACTGGTTGTGGTTTCTTTAATAGTACTTGTCAAGGCATTTGTAATCGACTTAAAGACTTTCTTTAACTTATCAAACATAGTGATAGATTACTCACTCTACATTAAAAAATTTTTAATTTAAGAAAGAGATTATTGTCTTGTCTGTGCTTGTTGCCTAATACTTGCGTAAATGTAGGTTAGAAATCTTCTAAGATCTTCAGCTCTTCTAGCTGTTTCTGAAAGTTGTGTTTCAAGTCTAGATTTAACCTCTTCTAGCTCTTTAATTCTATTTTCTATAAAGTTTATGGCATTTTCACAATCAGTTTCCACTAAATAACCGCCACCAACACTTAGTAAAACCTTCTTAGTATCTATTGGTTTTGTTTTTACAAAAACACCACCACCAATAGTTACGTAAGAATCGGAAATTTCAGTACTTGACATGACTTTCATAAAATCTCTTGCATTCTTTAAATCATTAATAGAGTTGGTAAGTATGATTATATTCTGTCTTAAATTATTTACAAGATTTTCAAGAAACTCTAACTCACTAACCATTCTCGCGATATCTTCCTGAGTAATGACTATTCTTCTTTCCGGTTTTTCTGTTGGTTTTGCCATGAAGTCACCTAAAGATTACTAACTTGCCTAGAGTTCTTAATAGAATTACCTCTTTCTTCTTAACTTCATCGAGACTAACTTCCTTAATATCTAAAATTCTGATTAGATTTCTAGGAACTTTGTGTTTACTACCAATTAAGGAGTGAGCTTTCTCTAAAGCATCAGCTAGTTTAATAGCTGGTGTCTCTATGGTGTATTTTTGCCAGTTATTTCCAATCCTTACATGGCACATAATTCTATATATCTTAACCTGCACAAGTGATGTAATTGTAAGTTATTATAAAGTTTTCCTCAATTTCAAATTGATGATACTTTAAGTCTTTCCAAGTACTTGAACTATTCTAACAATTTCAAAACCTGTCGTATCTGAACCTACTAGTCCACCATTATCATTAACTACTAATCCACTTCTAATCATGCTTCTACCCTTATTTACAGTTCCAACATCAACTTTAGAGGTATTGAAGATCTTTTTAATCTTCTCAATATCTTGATTAGTTGCTTCAGGACCAAGAAGAACACCTCTACTATTTGCAACAGCTATAGAACCTACAAGGTAGGTGTTGCATAACGTGTCTACAATAACTTCAGTATTTAATGTTTCTTGAATCTTCTTAATACTTTCTTTCTCAAGTAATGGAGATACTATAGTCTTCTCATTATTGGTTAAGATCAAGTTGGAAATTGCCGTATATCTTGTTTCAAGAATTTCGACATTAAGATCAAGTTTCTTTAAGATACTTAACTCATCACTAGTTACTATGTTTGGAAGAATTATACCATTATCGTTCCCTGTAATGAAGATTCCAATGAGTGGTGACTTAGCAATACTTACTCTAACCACCTCAGTCTTAAGTATATTCTCAACTACATTTATTATCTTTTCAGGAACTTCTAAAGGTACAAGTGTGTACTTGTTATTTGTAAATATGTAGACACCAATAACTGTATTTCCATAAATTGTTATAGGCACTACATCGAAACTAGTATTCATAACCTAAGACTCACTAATTAAATCCTCACTTAAATAAATTACATCACTTACCTACATAACTTATCTACAACTTTCTTAATGTTCTTCAACTTCTCTAAAGCTATATTGTAAGCTTTCTCGAGACTATAATCTTTCAAGCTTCTTAAAGGTGCAAAGCCACAATCTGGTTTAATAAACATTAATCTCTCTCCATACTTCTCATATGCTCTTTTAACGATATTCTCAATCTCGATAGGACTTTCAATCTCAGGATCTTTTGAAGAGACTACACCAATGCTTAAAAACTTATCATATTTTTCAATTTCATCTTTAGTGTAGTACTCTAAGTTTTCAGGTACTGACTTATGTTCATGATCTAAAACTTTTAAATTATCTACGTGCAGTAGAATTTCTTTCAAGAGTTTGGGTAATCTACCACATACGTGAATTCCATTCAATTTAGCTCTAGAATTCTTAAAAATCTTGCTATAAACTTCAATTAAATCATCAATAGTGTAACTGAACATTATCCTCTTAGCACCCACAATTATTGAAAGTACTGGTTCATCGAGCACTATAAAGTCATATCCAAGATTAGTGAAGTAATTGATGTAACTACAGATGTAGTCTATGAAGAATTTGAAAATTAATTCTTTATCTTTAATAATTGAATCTTTTAAAGGATCACCTTCAGGTTCTGTAAGTATTTGAAAGGCAAGTGTTAATGGACCCGTAATTGGTGCTCTTAAACCTTTAAAACTAATACCTCGCTCTCTTAGATAACTTACACTAAACTCAGCTTCCTTAATTTCTAAGATGTTAAAGTCTAACTTCAACTCCTCCACGTTCTTAATGATGTACTTACCTTTAATAATTAATAACTTGCCATTCTTAACCAACGATTCTAAAAACATATCTACGAAACTTCTAAGTTGTGGATATGGTGCATAATCAATACCAATACTATGGAGATCACTGATGATTCTCTCAATATTCTCTTTAGAGAACTCTAAGGGAAAAGAACCAACACATGTTGTTAATATCCTCATAATTAACTAGTCGTTTAATGAATTCTTGAGTTTTTAAGTATTAATACTACCATAGTGAGAAGTTCAGTATGGGCGCAAGCACATCATTACTTTCAGTTACGCTCATGCATCATCATGCTCTAGGTACAATCCTATTAACTAATTCACATTTAGAAGCTACTAATATGGCTGATAAGGTTTTAGGTATTGATACAGTATCTACTCTAATAATCTTATAGACTTTCTCTCTAAAAATATCATCAGTAATATCATCAGTGAAGACTAGTTCTTTAATATCTTTAAAGACAATCATCTTTTCAGAATATTCAAGATCTTTTCTACTGACAGTTATTGAGCTAATGTTACTAATTACAAGAACTTCACCTGTCTCCATGAGTCTCCTAATATGAGATTCAATACCTCTAGATATTGTTTCAAGAGCAGAAATGTATCTTCTTAAAGCATCATTTATTAACTCACCTACTGTTACACCAAGTTCTCTAGCAAGTCTGACAGCTCTCTCGTAGGTAGGTCTACTTAAGCCTCTTATAGTTACAGTCTTCTTCTCAATCTCCCCACCAGACACGTTTTCACCGTTTAACAGGTATTTCTCTAGGTTAATAAACTTTCCTTAACCTCTTGGTCAAATAATATATGCACTTCTATCAAGGTAGGATGTTTGGAAGGAAAGAGAGATGTGTAAAGATATTGTTTATCTGACTGTTAACTTTCTTGCTTCACGTTCAGTTTCTCTAAGCATAACAATATCTCCAATTCTTACAGGTCCTTTAATGTTTCTAGTAATTACACGTCCTCTATCGCGACCTTCAAGTATCCTAACACGTACAATATTTACTTCACCTGCAATACCTGTACGTCCAAGTATTTGAACAACAACAGCAGCTACAGCATCCTCATAGGGACTAAGTTTCTCTTCCCTAACTCCACTCATTAAACTTCATTTGATTAATCTCCTCTTATTAATCTATCTCTATAAAATCCCCATTAACTAATTATCATGATGGTATTGAGGTGTTTGTCCGTTAACGCACATCAATGTTGATCAATAATCATTAATTAATCGAAATGTCGAGAAAGTTTTAAACGGTAATACCATAATTCATTAAGAGTGAATGAAGAACTTCTTACATAATCATCAATCAAGTAATGTTAAAGAAACCTCAAGATACTACATGATCATGGTTGAATTAGATAGTTTAGAAAAGTTAGGTAAAGTTCTAAGACTAGTTATTGAGAACAATCTTAAATTACTCTACATGTACATTAAGGGTGAGTATGGCAAGTATGCACTTACCCTAGTCCTAGACAAAGTAAGTGATAACTTCATAAGCATACTCTCAAATATGTGTCCTTTAAGGAATTGTATTGAAATATTGTCAAGAAGTAAATATCCAGATCTCATTCTTATAGATTCTGAAAGTTTTGTTAAAGCGATAATTAAAACTATGATTGATTATGGAGAGATAATCATACCGTTCATACATAAGTTAGCGCATACTGAAGGTAGTGTGAGATATGATAATAACTTCACATATACCGCAAAGCCTATAGACAAGTTTAGACAGTTCATGGACATGTTGATCTCTATGAATTGGTTAAGAAGTTATGAAATTAAGAATATAAGTAAAGAACGTACAGAAATACTTATTGAAAATGGTTTTGAGAATAGATCAGGTCTTCAAGGATTAACGTATCTTAAGGCATATATTACAGGTTTCTTATCGAGAATGTTTGAAGAGACATATACCGTTAAGGAAGAAAGAGTTGACAATAAGAGAGTAATCATAAGGATCACACCTTACAGGGAATTAGCTTAAAGCATTCTTATCTATCAGACCTAGCAGTATATTCCAATCCTTCTCAGTTTTACAGAAAACGCCTAAATTACCAATTTTAACCTTACTTAATCCAGTCTCTTTTAAAGCTAAATAGCCTTGAATCATCTCTATAACGTTTGGACTTCTATTACTCAACTTATATCTTGGAAAATATGCTATAAGCATTGTTGGTATGTTTGGATCAATCTTAGCAATGTATTTACCGAAAGCTCTAATTTGGTCAAGTTCAACAACTCCAGGTATGTATAGTAGTACTACCTCTAGTACTAGGTCGTATCTTAATGCTAGTTCAGGCACTTTAAGAACCCATTTATTTGTTGTTCCTGTAAGCCATTTGTAGATATCTTCTCTGTAAGCCTTTAAGTCTAACCATATTGAGTCAAGGCCAGCTTCTACATATTTTTTCAAATTTTCCTCTGTAAGTCCATAACCATTGGTTTCAATTTTGACCCAAAGTTTAGGTACTTCTTCTTTTAATTTTTGAAAAAGTTTCTCGTAAAAGTCAACTCTACAATATAAATCACCACCTGTGAATGATATTATATTTCTTGCAGGTCCATAGCCTTGAGGACTAAGCACTATTTGCCAAGGTTCAAGCTTTTCAGGACAGAGAGGACCTCTCTCACCATGAGTTATACATCTACCACAATGCATACATAAATCACTAGCATGCCACATAGTAGCTCTCTCACGAGGTTCCCAGACTGTAACTATTTCAAGATAGTATTTTGCCTCTTTAACAATATCATCAATGCTCATCCAAGAACCTATAGGATTTCTAGAAAAATACCAACTATGACACATCCTACAGTCATGATTACAGCAGGATTGATATACTGATAAATAGTCTTCTGGTCTGCTTAACTGAATATCATAGATCAGTCTATACATCTTATCATTTTCAACTTTCAATCCCCATTCGCAAGGTCTTTTCCTCACACCCTTAACTTCAATAAAACAATTACAAGATTCATAATCTTGAATAGTGAGAAGACATTTCTTAAAGTTCTTATCATTAATAATCTTCTCTAAGTTAAACATTTTCAAAAATACTTAACATTATGAGAATTTAATACTTATTGATACGATAATTACTTTAAGGTTTAAATGATCTCTACGGCTATGGATGTTGCTCCTCCTCCTCCATGACATAGTGCTGCTATTCCTCTCTTTCCACCCACGTGTTTAAGTACTGCCAATAATGTTGTTACTATTCTAGCACCACTAGCTCCTAATGGATGTCCTAGAGCTATAGCTCCACCAAAAAGATTCATCTTACTATAAGGTACTTTTAAGTACTTATTAACCATTACAGGTACACTTGCAAATGCTTCATTAACTTCAAAAACATCAACATCATCGACACTCCATTTAAGTTTTCTTAAAAGTTTATCGATGACGTACATAGGTGCTTCAGTAAATTTCCAAGAATCTGTGAGATACCAATCATAATCTATAATTTTAGCTATAGGTTTGAGTCCAAGTTCTTTAGCTTTATTTATAGTTGTTAGTAGAAGTACAGCTGCACCATCACTAAGTTGTGATGAATTGCCTGCAGTTAACAAGCCGTCTGGATTGAAGACTGGTTTGAGTTTTGAAAGTTTTTCAATACTAGTATCTGGTCTAATACCTTCATCTTTATCTAGAAATACTTTCTCACCATTTACGTGAGTATCTACTGGCTCAAGATCTATAAAGAGCTTCTCTTCAGTAGCTTTCCAAGCACGCATATGACTTTGGTAAGAGTACCAGTCGAGTTCTTCTCTAGATAAGTTGTGCATTCTAGCTACCTTATCTGCTTCTTGACCCATGATCATGTTATCGATAGCATCGTAGAGCCCATCATAGACCATGAGGTCTATGAACTTTAGATCACGAAGAATTAGATGTCTAAATCCCCATCTAATATCACTTGGAAGTGCTATAGGTGCTGTACTCATCGATTCTGCACCACCAGCAATGACTATTTCTGCACGTTTGAGAACTAGATCCTTATATGCTTCAAAGATGGCTTGCATTCCTGATGAACACACCTTATTCACAGTGTACGCATTTACATTTAGAGGAAGACCTGCTAAGAAGGCTGCTTGTCTGGCAATGTTTTGAGCCATGCCTCCTTGAAGAGCTGAGCCAATAATTACTTCATCAATAAGACTAGAATCAATACCTACTCTCTCAAGTAGAGCCTTAATACATTCAGCACATAATTGTGCTGTCTTCAAATTCTTCAAGCTACCTCCAAACTTACCTATAGGTGTCCTTACATAACCAACAATAACAACTTCATTATTCATGATGAGGCAAAATTACTGCAGAATTTTTAAACAATACCGCCAATTGTCGTAGAGAGTACTGTGTAGTGATACTCATTAATTAGGAATCAGCAGCACCTCAGGCTTCATCAAGATTCAGTGTGGGTTCAACTCATCAATCACTCTATACTTTACCTAGCTAATTATTAAAATCTTCGTCTTACCCAATAACTACATAATCATTATAGAAACCATCATGACTTACAATTCTAACTCTAAAAGGCAAGCTTAACCGTATAGATTCAGCGTCTTTTATAGTAACGTTTATTATAGATAATTCATGTGGTTGGAGTTTATCTGGAAATTGAAGAGTTAAGGTGTTATCATCACTTAATATTTCCGTAACGTTATCACTTGACGTATCTAGAATTAAGACCGTATTTATGAATCTACATGGAACTTCTCCATCATTGTATATCAAAATCTTCATACTCTCTACTATTTTCTTTGATGTTAAGTTTACAAGTACATCAGTTATTGTAAATCTACATTTAGGTCCTGGTTCCTCAATACTTCCTAAATAGTTTATGAAGGTTGATACAATGATCACACCGAGAATCGTAACTATTAGCATTAATGTAACTACTGTTACAATTTCACTAACACCTCTCATTATCTCGTAACTGTAAAATTATAAGAAGGGTGCTTTTAGTCTCTTTCTTTAAAGTAAAATGAGTAGTTTTGATGTTGTTAAACAATTACTTGTAGAGCGAGATTTTGAAATAACCAACGTTAGTGAAGAATTTATTGAAGCGTCATACGCAGATTTTAAGATAAAGATTTGGTTTCCTAAAGTTGATTATCTAGATTGGTACGATCCATTACTTTTAATTGAAGCTATGGGTTTAGATCGGATTGATGCATTAGTGATAGTGTCTTACAGATCGTACTATCTAGCTGACGAAATTGCAAGATCTCTAAGTAGAGCCAAGTATTGGTATGGTATTGATGTTGATATTGGTGTATACGCTATTGATGAGTCCTTAATAGAAAAGCAGCTTGAGGAAGCTTTAGGATTAGCTTTCATAAGATTCATAGATAAAGTATCTAATATCGATACGTGTAATGGAGTTTGTCCACAATGTTTCAATAGTTTAAGATTGAGATACATCCATAAACATGTATCTAGAAGTTTAAGATGTCAAGTTATTGAGACTATACTCATATGCTACTCATGCGGTATTAAGATTCATAGAATTGAAATTATCGATTAGACAAATCTTTGAAGGTATTTTTCAAATCTCTTCCAGTAAGTGAAAATTACTATTGTAATCATTACTAGAGTACCAAGAACTATCTTGACTAAATTTTCTAATACTTGCCCTAACTCTCTATTCCAAATAATTAAATCTCTAATAACATCGATAGCTAATGATGGTGGAAAGTTATCTGCAAAATATCTTAAAGGCTCAATGAGCATCTCCTTAGGTGGCCACCAAATTCCTGTGGTGAAGACTATGAAGAGACCAAGAGTGACACCTAGTGAGGATACTGCTCTTGGAGACTTTATGAGAGGTGCAAAGATCAGACCCAACATGTATGTGAAGATTATTGAAAGTGCAAGAATTGGTATGGTTATTAAGTGATTTAAGTTTAGAATGTTAAAAGTAAATCTAGCACCTAAAGCTAAACCTACAACTACGATTACGAGAGATGATATGAATATGAGTAGTATTGTTGTGACTAAGTCAATAATTACAAGATCTCTTAACCTTATAGGTGTTGATAATTGTCTTCTTAATACACCTTCACTATGCTTAAATATGAAAGTGCCTATTGCGGAGGTGAGTACGGTGTACATCATCATAAAGCCTATAGCACCAAGAGTATTCCATCCAAGAATTCTAGATCTATCTTTAAGAACTGAAGGTCTAACTTCCTTAAAATCTAGCCATAATGGATAAGCAATACCGAAAAGCCAACCATGCATGAATTTTTCAAAATCTTCAATATTTACAAACTGTAATGTAGTATTACTAGCATTATGGTAATGCTTAAACCACATTTTCACTCCTTTAATAGCATAGGATACTGACATGTTTATTCTCTTAAAAGTATTGTTAAGATTAAATGATACTAATGGATTGATTACGTACCCAAGTAGTTGATAGTACTGTGATGGATTTTCACTCTTAATCCCAATCTTAAGCTTTACAGGTAACCATAATGTGTAGTTAAGTGATGATTTGTTAAGCACCGCAATGACTATGTCTAAATCTTTCTCAATAATTAACTCTTCAATACAGAGAGTAACATTACTCTCACAGTAGTACTTCCTGATGTGAAAATAGACATTACTAGTACCATTACTTTTAAGAAAATACTTTATCAGTATGTTAGTAAAGTTTCTTGTAACTATTTTTACTGAAGTTACGTTAGTCCAATTAAACCATAAGTGTAGAGTAATGTTTGTATTTTCAGTTTCATCAAGGTCAATAATACCTACATTTAGATCTATTTTAATAGCCTTTTCAGGAGGTACAAATATGAAAGCAACCATTAAGAGCCAGAAAAGTGGAAAAATTATGGTCCAAAAAATTATGTCCTTTCTTCTAAAGAGAACTTTAAGATCATACGCTACAACTTTTAGATATTTCATTCTCTCACTTACAGTAAAGTCTTAAGAGTACTTCCTGAAGACTTAACTTTCTAATTTTAACTTCATTAACACTAATTCCATACTGTTCCACTTCACGTATAATCTTAGGTAAAACTTCCTCAAAATTATTAGTAAGTACTTTAATTATCTCATCATTAACATATATTTCAAAGTCCTGACTTAACTTATCTACTATTTGAGGATTTAACTTACTTACATGAAGTTCAACAACATTGTCATGTTTAAAGAATTTACCTTTAATTTCCTCAACCTCTCCTTGAATTATTATTCTTCCTCTATTCATAACTAAGACCTGATCTGAATACTCTGCATCTTCAGTTATATGTGTGGATACTAGTACCGTCTTTCCATCACGTGCAAGATTTCTCATGAATTCAACAAGTTCAATTCTAACTCTCAAATCAAGTCCGGTTGTTGGTTCATCCATGATTACAACTTCAGGATCGTGTATAAGTGCCATAGCTATAGATAATCTACGCTTATAACCACCTGATAACTTACCTGCAAGTTTATTCTTATATTCCTCAAGATTGAGAAGTTCTAATACTTGCCTCATTCTCTTCCTAAATTCAACCTTACTTAAACCGTAAAGAGAAGCCATGTATGATAAGTTTTCCTGAACAGTAAGATACTCCCAAATACCATATTCTTGAGGAACAAATCCGAGAATTTTCTTAACTTTACTTAGCGACTTCCAAACATCAATACCATTAACAATTACTCTACCTTTGCTTGGAGGTAAAATGCCAGCAATAATGTTTAGCAGTGTTGATTTACCTGCGCCGTTAGGTCCAAGTAATACTGCAAATACTTCACGATCTAGATTGAAAGAGACGTCATCAACAGCAATAACGTTATTATCGTAGATTTTTGTTAAATTTTGTACTTCAATCATGTAGACAAAGACTATTATCTCTCTTTAAGTTTTTCTTAATCTTGAACCGAAATGTTGATCAGATCTACCTCGCTCTGACGTATTTAAGAATAACTTCATTTCCACATTCACATAGGGCTATATTTGTAAGTTTAAACTTTGGACATTCATGTGTTGTCTTGAAGCCTTCACCTTGAAAGATGCTAATACCCGCTCCAAAAATGTATGGTGTAACTGTTATTCTCATTTCATCGATAAGATCTTGCTTAATTAAGTACCAATTAAGAGTACCACCACCTTCAACTAAAACTTTCCTAATATTCAACTCTACGTACAATTTTTCAAGAACTTCTTTAAGATCTATCACTTCACTATCCATTATCCAGACATCAATGTTCATACTTTTCAACTTCTCAGTTATGCTTGAAGGGGCTTTTCTTGAAGTAATTATGAGAGTCTTTGCCTTAGCTGTATTTAATATCTTAGCATTTAATGGTATTCTTAACCTACCATCAATAACTATTCTTAGAGGATTCTTACCCTCAACATATCTGACAGTTAATTCTGGATTATCAGTAATGACAGTATTAGCACCAACCATTACAGCATCAACGCTTGCTCTAAGTTCGTGAAGTCTCTTCAAATCATATGGACAAGAGAGTTTTGAATATCTTGTAACACTTGCAATTCTGCCATCAATAGTGACTGCACATGCGAGAATTAAGTATGGTTTAAGTGCTGTGACCATATCTTACTCTATAGGCGATTACTGAGTGTTGACTAAACATGGTTATGAATCCTCTAGCCTCCTCATCACTTGGATACCAACCTTTAGTGTAATCAGCAATTTCCTTACTATAACTTGCATATACTCCTTCTCTACCCACAATCATTAATGATCCTTTGTATAGTTTAAGCTTTACAGTGCCTGTAATCCATCTATTAAGTTCATCTATCAACTTGTCAAGTTCTTGTCGTAGAGGTTCAATCCAAAGTCCTTGATAGACAAGGTCGCTCCAAACCATATCAACATATTGCTTAAATCTCCATTCATGTGGTGTGTATGTTATTTTTTCAAGATCTTGATGAGCTTCAATTATGCTTAAGGCTGCTGGAGCTTCATATACTTCTCTTGACTTAAAACCAACCACTCTATTCTCTATGTGATCAATAATGCCATAACCATAAGAGCCAGCTATTCTATTCATTAATTGAATAATCCTTAAAAGATTCATCTTCTCACCATTAATTTTTATAGGAAGACCTCTTTCAAACTCTAATTCAACATATTCAATTTTATCAGGTGCTTTTCTTGGAGGTACTACCCATTTAAGTGCATCTTCAGGTACTTCATTCATAGGATCATCAAGTTCAGAACCTTCAATACTTCTAGACCATAGATTTTCATCAATACTAAATCTCTTATGTATTTCAGGTATTGGTATTCCGTGCTTTTTAGCATATTCAATTTCTTCACTACGAGTCATACCCCAAATCCTGACCGGTGTAATTATTTTCAATTCTGATGCTAACGCTCTAATAGTGATGTCAAATCTAACTTGATCATTACCCTTAGATGTACATCCATGAGCAATAGCATCAGCAGCTTCTCTCTTAGCTATCTCTACAACTTTCTCAGCAATTAATGGTCTTGCAAGTGAAGTACCTAATGGATATTTCTTCTCATATAGAGCATTTGCCTTGATAGCTTTAGCTATGTAATTATTTACAAACTCTTCTTTAGCATCTATAGTGTAGTGTCTAACTGCACCGATCTTATATGCACGTTCTTCAATTTCTTTAAAATCCTCTTCTTGACCAACATCAACAGTTACAGTAATCACTTCACAACCATACTTCTCAATAAGCCACTTAATGGCTACAGAAGTATCAAGACCACCAGAATATGCAAGAACAATTCTACCAATCCTACTCATAAAATGCAGAAAAGCAAGTAATATTAAAACATTACTAAAGCGTAAATGCTTTGAAAAGAAGAAGTGAATTTATTAATTAAGAGCTACAAGACAAATTAATTACTAGAAGTTCATCCTAAAAACACTCTTAACCATCCTTAAGGGTAGTGAAAAGTTATCTCAATGAGAAAGCCTATTAGGAACTTCATATTCAAGAATTAAGTACATCCCAATAACAGAACCTCAAGCTGAAATCCTTAAAAAATCTTAATAATTACGACTCTCTAAAGTAGTATGCCCCGGTAGCTCAGTCTGGTAGAGCGCCTCACTGGTAATGAGGAGGTCCCGGGTTCAAATCCCGGCCGGGGCTCCATCACATCTTTGATTTGAGTGTGTTTAAGGAAGTAAATACGAAGTTTAAATCGCATTTTTAAGTGATTAATCGTGGTCTATCTATGGTTCTAGTCTTTGTGCACGGTACATTAATGTATGGCTCCTCAAGACATGTAGTTCTTAGAAGTTCTGAATTTATTGGCTAGAAGTTGGGTCTACAGTTACGACATGTATGATCTTGGTGAATATCCATGTATAATTCCAGGTAATGGTAGAGTTTATGGTGAAGTATATAGGGTTGGTAGTGAAGTATTGAGAACTTTAGATTATATTGAAGATTATGATGAGAAATATTGAAGTGAGCGAATATGTTAGAAAGTTTGTTGATGTGTACTTCAATGATAATGTTATGAGGACATATGCATACATATATAACAGGGATTTACCTGAAAATTCTATCCCTATCAATCATGGAGATTATGTGAAGTATGTAATTGAAAATGAGATAAAGAGGAATGAAAGATTAGGTATAATATACTACTTCATTCATGATAAAACTCTTGAAGAAATCTTTGAAAACATATTTACAATACTTAGTAAAGAGAAAGCGATCTATGTTGAAAAGATTATTAGGGTACTTACTAGTAGTGGAAAAGACTAGATATGCAAATATCATCACATTAAAGTGAAGGTTCACATTTAGATATAAAGTTATTTAAGATCCTGATAGATCTACCACACATTATGTCAACACTACTTAAGTTAAAACTTTTAGGAATGATCTTTTACTTTCAGAGTGACGAGTATGTCCTTATCTAAGTTAGTATTGACTCTACTCTGCATAATATTAATCAGCATTATCTTCACATTTCTGCTTCTCAACATGAAATTGGGAAATAAAGGACATGAAATAGATAGCATTAATGTAACTAATCTTAAGTTGTTAAGAGAAATGATCTTAGAAAAGTACAGGAAGGGCTACTCAATTACTGAGATATTATATCTATATCATTCAGCTAAGTATTGGTATGAAAGAGGAAATATGACGAAAGTTAGAGAGATATTATGCCTAATTAATGAGATAATTAATCAGGAAGTTGTGAAGAGAAGATAAGTCCATCAAATATGCCACAGATAAATAGGATACCAAGAATTAGTGATAACATACCTGATACCTTATTTGTAAGTGTGAGAAGTAACTTGTATGCTAGCAAGACATATCTAGACTATACTTTAGGTAAGAGCTGGAAATTAAGCTGCTTCATCTTAGTTGGATTATTCAAAACTATTGATGGTAAACTCTTATTCTATGAAGGTAGATTACCTTTGACGGCATATGAAGGTTCTTTCAAGCCAAGACTACGCATAGAAGGTGAAAATGGTAAAATCATCATGTACATTCTTCCAGGAATATTTACTGGCCCTATATACTTCAATGTAAGCCGAGATAATTTACTACTATGGCAACCAGACATCTCTGGAGAGTGTATACAGTACTTAAAGTATGGTGAGAAGGATCGCTATTATGAATATAAAATCGAGTGTCCCGAATTTCAACTCTTCTTCAAAGGACATGGTGTAGGATTACCAATGTGGCTTGGAAATTGGAATATCTGGATAATTCATGGTGCTTACGCTTATCCAAGAGATTTTGATCTATGGTCTGGCTTTTGGGACTTTATAGAAGGAAATGGATATGTAATTTTTAATGGTGAAAGAATAGAGTTTTCAGGACTACTAATATATGATAGAGCAAGTCACATACCTCTATACAACACTTCAAAGAAGTACATAAAAGGTGCTCCTTGCTGTTTCAGCGATGTTGTTATTTATCAGAATAATGTAATCATTGCCATCGCGTACTCAAAGAATCCTACTCCTCAAGAAACAGAAAAACCTTTTGAACATATAATGAGGATAAACATTATTGATGAGAATAAATCAATCATTACTACAAACTTCACGTTATTTACTGATGATGCACCACCTAGAGTATACAAGATTAATGCTAGTCTTCCTAACGGATATCTATATTTAAGAGGTATTGTTCTTTCATACTTTCCACCAAAATGGGTGAAAACTTCAAGATTAACATGGTGGGATCTGAATGGTCATATTGTATGGGGAAGAGCATTTATAAAATGGGAAGGTTCTCTAGTAATTGATGGGAAAGAATATAAAATAGATGCTCTAGGCGTAAGTGAAAATACGCGCTTCACACATAAGATGGATTTTGAATCAGGATGCTACATAGATTGTAAATGATGCGTTAAGGCTTTCTCTTAATAGGATTTTATGAATTTACTATCGATTCAGTACCTCTGACCTTCTTCATTACTTCTGTTTCCGACATGCTCATCACTTGTAAATACTACTCAAACCTAGTTTTAAAAACTGTATTATCATCTCTTCAGTGATGAGTATTAACTTTAAATCACTACTTACAGATCTTGCTAAAAATGCTGGACTTATAGTTAAATCTAAGTTACATTCATTATCATCAAGAGATATCATTTGTAGATCAATAGATGATGTTACTAGAAGAATTGATTTAGAAATTGAGAATTACGTAATTGAGAAGATAAGGGATGAAAATGTAAACTCTATAGTACTTACTGAAGAGAGAGGTATGGTGAGAATTGGAGACTATCCTAAATACATATTCATTATCGATCCTCTAGATGGGTCTTTAAACTTCACTCTAAAGATACCATACTACACCATATCGATAGCTGTAGCTAATTATCGCGAAAATTCAACTTTAAGCGATATTTTTGCAGGTATTGTTTATGATATTTCTAGAGACACCATATACTACGCTGATGATCATGAAATTATCAATCTTGAAAAGCTGAACGTTGAGTTAGAGAAACCTGTAATCTCATTATATTCAAACTTTGACGAGAAAACCTTACTAAAACTTTCAAGACTATATAAAATTCTTGAAAGTTTTAAGGTTAGAACTTTAGGTTCTGCAAGTCTTGAAATGGTGATGAGTGTTAAGAATGTATTTTCAGCTTTTTTAGATGTTAGAAGTAAGTTAAGAATTTACGATATTGCAGCATCATACATAATTGCTAAGAAATGTAGAACAATAGTGTTAAATCCGAATGGTCAATCTCTAGATCATGTAAAACTTTTTGAAAAACCTAGACTAAACATCTTAATGACAAATAATGAAGATATTGCTAGGAAGATAATTGATGTATTTAGAGAAGAGTGAAAGTTTTACTGTACTCAATGAATAATTACTTAATAATCTTTTAAAGATCTAAAAAGAAACGTAAACGCATGCTAAAAATTAAGGTAAGTTTTCAATGTCCAAGATGTAATTCAAACATGTACCTAACTGAAAGTAGTAGAAAAGTCTCATTAAGATGTTATAAGTGTAAATTAAGTGTTGAAGTTTCTTTAAGAGATATTCGTAGTAGAATAATTGAAGGTAATATTCTCAACTGGTGTGGAATGATCAAGCAGCTCTACAGCACCTATTTAGAACTTTACTGTGATTAGATGGTGCTATAGTATTTTTGTGTAATATTAACTAGGTAATTGAAAAGTAACGGCAAACCTACAGCATCTACATTACTTGCAATCCATACTTCATCATTGTTTATGGACAAGTACAAGCTTGTAATTATTATTAATGCTAGGTAACCTCTGAGATACATATTTTCAAGAGGAATGTAGTAAAGAGGTAATAAACTAGGCAATCTTAAAAAGATTTCACTAATGTAGTTATACACATTACTAATCTCTAAATTTAAAATGTCATAAGGATTTGGTCTCAATTTGTACATTCTTGAATTAACATGATCATATATGATGACGTTGTTTGGAAAGAGTTCCTTCAATACCTTATTTACAGCTTTAAAGACTATGTGATTATCGATGTTACAATCTTCATAATTGAAGGTTATGTTGAAGTTCAGATCATCACTGTTAAGTATGATTTTCTTAATTCTCAACTGCACTGAAATTATTATAGATACTAGTTCCTGAATGTTAGTACTATCTCTTAATATTTTGCACAACTCATCATTAATCCTTGAAACTACACTATACTTAATAATCATTGGTGAGTAAACTACCCTATCACGTTTAATAAATAAAATTACAGGTTTATCGAGATCCGGTAGTACGTTTATAAAATCATTTTCATAATTTTCTACATCTTTGATAACTGAATCTATAAAGTCATTACTTGTTATTTCATAGAATCCTCTCTTCCTCTCATGAATAGTGTTAGGACAGTGTAGAATATCTATGAATATTGTGTCTAAACTTCTAGAATATCCAGGATAGAGGGGGTAGAAGCGGCAAAAAGTTGGTCTTTCTGGATATACCAGACATACATATTCATCATTTTGCTTTGCTAAGAATGTACACTTCTTCTCATCATAATAATCTATTGGTCTCATTATGTATTTTCCAAATCTTTCCTGAATACTTATTGGCAGTTTAAGTTCTTTAGCTCTTCTTAGTAATCTCTCATATTCACTTCTAGATAGTTGCACTGACCCTCTGCAACATAATCCACACTTATTACAATAGAAGTAATGTGGAATTTTTGTTGTCAATATATACCTCATATACTGAACTATCTGTGTGAAAGTATTAAATAGAGTGTTTCTTCAACAATTATTGAAGTGAATCTATCAAGTGTTGAAGAGATAAGTAGAATTATTAAGGACTTCATACAGAGACTCTCAAGTATTTTGAATACTAGATTAGGTAGAGTACTTGATGCCTATTTTCTAATTAAGGATGTTGAAATTATTGATGTGAAGGTTGAAAATGATGAAGTTGTAGGTATTAGAATTAAAATACCTTCAGAACATAGAAGAGATACTTATCACTACGTCACAGTTGGTCTTTATGGTTTTAAATGCACTTGCGAAGCCTGTACTATAAGGAAAATGGTGTGTAAGCATGTAATTGTAGCGTTAAGTGTATGGCATTTAATTATGATTGTTAAGTATGGTAAGGAATTAAATCTTGAAAAAATTAAATGGTTGAGAAGAGATGGAAATTTTAAAGAAGTTGAGAGAAGCTTATGAGCAAATTGCTAAGGTTTTTCAAGACTCCAGAGTTGAAGCTTGGATTGAGGAGTTATCACTAATTCCTGAAGAGAAATACGATACTGTAATTGATTTAGGTTGTGGCTGTGGTGCAAATGTTAAGTATCTGGTGAGAAAGTTAAGATATAGACTATATCTTGGTTGTGACTTTTCGATAAGTGTTTTAAATAGAATTAAGAATCTAAATATCGATTTAGTCTGCTGCTGCATAACACATCTACCTTTCAAACTTAAATGTGCAGATTTAGTACTGATAATAGCTACACTACATCACATACCTGAGAAGAATCTGAGATTAAATGTACTTAGACAAGTAGTTGAATTATTGAGAAGTAAAGGATTAGTACTAATAACTGTATGGGGTGTTGAATCTAAGATCAGAAGAGGTTTATGGTTAAGTACTCAGGATGTGGTTATTCCCTGGTCTTGGGGTTTGGAAAGAGAAGTACATAGATACTATCACCTGTACACACTTAATGAGCTTATTGATGAAATTTTAAGTGCAGGATTTAAGATAATTCAAGCAAAGACAGTATTTAGAGGTAGTAATGTTAATCATGTAGTTCTAGCTTTAAATGATCAGTGAAGTAGTAAGATTAAGAAGATGAGTAAACAATGATGCGTAATTTTTAAAGTCACACTAATAGACACCTTAATAACTTAGGGGGTTGAGATTGCTTTAGAAACCCCCGTAGATAAGGTTAGGTATGTCAGAATTCTAGACACTACTTTAAGAGATGGTGAACAAATGGTAAATGTATCTTTTAAGTGTGAAGATAAGGTAAAAATTGCACTCGCACTTGATGATCTAGGTGTTGACTCTATTGAGGCTGGTTTTCCTATGGTTAGTGAAGGTGAATTTAAAGCTGTTAGGGAGATCTCTAAAGAGGTAGTCAATTCTGAAGTTGTAGCTTTATGTAGATCAGATATTAAAGATATCGATAGGGCACTTGATGCTGATGTTGATGCGGTACACATCTTTATAGCAACATCAGATATTCACTTAAAGTACAAGCTAAGAATTTCTAGAGAAGAAGCTTTGAAAAGAGCTGTAAAGGCTGTAGAGTATGCGAAAAGTCATGGATTAACAGTTGAATTTAGCGCTGAAGATGCAACAAGAACTGAATGGAATGTTCTTGCCAACTTCTTTCAGAAAATTGTAAATGCAGGCGCAGATAGACTAGACATCGCCGATACTGTAGGAGTTATGTGGCCTAGCAGGATTGCTAAACTTGTAGAATTTATTAGAAATAACGTAAAGGGAAACTATCTACTAAGTGTTCATTGTCACAATGATTTTGGCATGGCAACAGCCAACAGTGTAGCAGCCGTAGAGGCTGGCGCTGATCAAGTACACGTTACTGTTAATGGTATTGGTGAACGTGCTGGAAACGCTGCACTTGAAGAAGTAGTCTCAGCAATACACTTCTTATTAGGTTATAAAACAGGAATTAAACTTGAAAAAATTAGACAAGTATCTGAACTTGTAGCTAATCTTGCAGGAATATCTATACCACCAAATAAGCCCATAATTGGTGCTAACGTGTTTGCACATAAATCAGGCATTCATGTTCATGGAGTAATAGCTAATCCAGAAACTTACGAACCAATAAGACCTGAACTTATAGGTGCTGAGAGAAAGATAAGATTAGGCAAGCATTCAGGTAAACATGCCATCAAGTATGCTATAAAGATGCTTGGTTTTGAACCAAAGAGTGAACTCATAAATGAAGTATTGAGAAGAGTAAAAGAAATTGGTGATAAAGGTGTAGAGTTAAGTATTAGTGATCTTGAGAGAATCATTAGAGAGATTCTGAAAGATCAGCAAAATAATTAATCAATACAATCTCCTGTTCAGGACTATACCTTTTAGGAAAAGTAATTGGTACGAAATCTCTACTTCTAAATTCTTTAACTTCTTGATCAAGATACTTATCTATACAGGTAATGAAGGTGAAGCTTCTAAATTCAACATTAATTATACTTCTTCCATAACTTTCTGAGTAGAATTTTTGTGAAGTTGATAATGTTGCTAATAAATCGTTAAGATTCATCTTCCTAACATAAACACCGCTATGTGGCTTACCTGAAGCTCTTCTTCTTAAGTAATCAATAGCTCTCCTAATTATTCCAAAAGCTGATGCTTCATCAGGTCTTAATTGTCTAATTCTTGAACCAAGAAATTCAATAACATAACCTTCTCTCAAATACATAATGAAGACACTATCCTTTCTGATAGATCGTGAAATAAGAAGCGAAGCAACTAAGCAACGTGCATGTATTCCCTGAAACTGCCATACCTTATCTATACTCGTTATAAGTATGAAATTTCCTCACACTTATAAACTCTGAAGTCTAAGTTATTAAGAATTAATGGTGAAAGTTATGGTAATGCATGAATTACTTAACAAGATTGCAAATTACTATATTGAGAAGTACTTTAAGTGGCTTATCAATTCTGAATTTCAAGAAAATACCATAGCCGTATTTGAGCTCTTAGAGTGTAGGCAGAAGATGCTGTATACAAGATCAACACCATACACTATAATCAACACTATCATAAATCCATCATCACTTATAGGAATACTTGTACATGAAGGTTTAGATACAATTCTTAAGCACATAAATAAATCATCAATCTTTAGTAAGAAAGTAATTGTCGATAATACTGAATACACTATCAATGGTTGGCCTGACTATTATGATGGTGAAAAAATCATTGAATTCAAAGTATCCACAATTCCCATTAGAGAACCTGATAGTAAACACATAATGCAAGTTAGACTGTACATGTGGTTAACAAATTGTAAAGAAGGTTACTTAACCTACATAACTCCTAGAAAAATTCTAACTTATAGGGTTGAAAATCCGGCAACGGATGATGAAGTTAAGGAATTATTGAAGAGTTGGTCATCACCAAGAGATTCAAATGAATGTATGCAGTGCATATTTAGGAATGTATGCACATATGCTGTTGAAAAGAAGAGGGAAGAAGTTGAAAAACAACAGTCAACATAGAATTACATGTACTTCCATAATGTTAAGGGTGTAAGCCCTGTAAAGGTCGGTTCAAGCATACCTTTCCTAGCTCTCTCAATAGCTTTACTTAAAGGTTCAGCATCAAGAACTATAGTCAAGTACCAAGTAACTAGACCAACATATCTATGCCACTTTCTTCTCAAGTAATTTTCAACATCTTTAACATTGAGTATAGTCTCATAGAGTCCTTTAACCCATCTATCGATAATAACATTATTGTAATCTCTATAAGCTAGAAGTAGTGCAAGATTTCTAGTATACGGTCCAACACCTTTAATATTAACTAGTACTTTTCTCAAATCATCTCCCACGCTTACAAATTTCCTAGCAACTTCAACAATAATACTACTCCTATATCCATAACCAACATCTCTCAAACTCTTCTCATCAAACTTAATAATTTCTTCAGGATTTGGTGGTAGTATGAATATTTCATTACCAGTAAGTACTTTCTTACCTAGATATTTATGTAGTCTATAAAGCATAGACCAACCCATCTTGAATGAAGTATTTTGTTGAGAAATAGCTATCAGGAATGCGTACCAAGAATCACAACTCCTCATTCTTAAACCTTCAGGAACTTTTCTAAGCAAAACATCACTCTTACAGATGTTGTAAAATTCTTTCAAATCCTCATCGAGGTTGAGAATTCTACAGATCTTCTCAACAACTTCATCATTACGGACACTACCTGTACTTGACCAAATATCAAGATTTAAAGATCTTTCACTAACTTTCCTAACCTTAACAATTACAAAATCATCACTAAGTCTTAATGGAATTTTCAACACCTTACCATCAAATTGCCATGAGAATGAGTATGCAGAAGCTGTAAGTTCAAAATTATAAGGTTCATAGATAATATCAACACTTAATGAGCGCTGAAAATCAAGCTTCACGAGAAAGATAAAACTATTAGAGAATTTTTAATACTTCATTAAGTATCCTACTTTCATATTCAAGAAGTTCTGTATGGTTAAGTCTTTCTTAATATTAAACGGTTAGGACTGAAGTACTTATTATAAATCTCAAAACGCTCTCCATACGTAATGACTTGTGAGAATACTAAATCCTTACCATTAAGTCATCTACGTGATAGTTATGGTTTTGGCGCCGGGGGTGGGATTTGAACCCACGCCCCCATACGGGGACGGGATCTCAAGTCCCGCGCTTTCTAGGTGGAAAACCCACCTCTTAGACCAGACTCGGCCACCCCGGCTTTCTCGACAATTTACTAGTTGTAATGTGATTTTAAATTTGTCGGATTTTTCAAGATTAGGTAATTTTTATCAAGATCTCTATTTCAGTTATGTTATGAATGTTCGTGAAGGTTATGTTAAGAGAGAGACTAGAGAAACAAGTGTTGAAGTTTTACTGAAACTTGAGCCAGGTGATTTTCATGTAGATACTTCTATACCATTCCTTAATCACTTATTGGAGACTCTTTTTCTATATGCTGATTTTTCAGGATATGTTAAGGCTATAGATAAGTGTAGATTTGATGATCATCATTTAGTTGAAGATGTAGCTATATGTGTAGGTTTAGCTCTAAGTAAGGCTTTAGGTGATCGTGTTGGAATTGAGAGATTTGGATGGTCCTTAATACCGATGGATGATGCTTTAGTAATGGTTAGTGTAGATCTTGGTGGTAGATCTTACTCAAACTTTAAAGGTTCATTTAGGAGAAGTGAAATTAATGGATTAGCTCTTGAAAACATTCCTCATTTCATAAAATCACTTGCTGATAACTTAAGAGCTAATATTCATGTAATTGTACTCTATGGTGAGAATGATCATCATAAAGTTGAGGCTATTTTTAAAGCATTAGGTATAGCATTAAGACAAGCTGTTAAGGTTAGTAGAGGTAGAGTTTTAAGTACTAAAGAGTTCATAGATACTTCTAATCTTCATTAAAGTTTTAAATACTCATTAATAAGTAATTAAATATTAATGAGTATTGTATACTTACCATTACCTAAAGTTAAGGGTGTACTCTCCTTGGAGGAGACTCTTCTTCTACGTAGGAGTATTAGAGAGTATAAGAAGAAGTCACTCACTCTAGAACAACTTTCTCAATTACTATGGGCTACTCAAGGTATCTCCTATCCTAGATGGAAATTTAGAACAGCACCTAGTGCTGGAGCTACATACCCATTAGAAGTATATGTAGTTGTTGGTGAAGAAGGTGTAGAAAATGTAGATCCAGGAATATATCACTATAATCCACATGCACATATTATTAAGCTCATAAAGAGAGGAGATTATAGACAAAGTCTCTACAATGCATGTTGGGGTCAAATATGGGTTAGAGAAGCACCGGTAAATATAGTAATCACAGCTATATATGAAAGAACAACTAGAAGATATGGTGAGAGAGGTATCAGGTATGTACATTTCGAGGTAGGTCATGCATGTCAAAATCTATATCTACAAGCTACAGCTTTAGGTCTTGGTGTAGTTGCCATTGGAGCGTTTTCAGATAGTGAAATTAGGAGAATTCTTGATCTAGATGAAGATGAGTATCCACAATATGTAGTACCTGTAGGTGTACCTAGTAGAACTATTGAGGCAAAACCTGAAGAGTTAATAGAGTACATTAAACGGTATAGAGAGTTGATGGGTTAATATCGTAAGTATAGATTAAAATATTAGCTAAAGTAGTCATTACCTGTGAATTACTTGTCCACACTTAATCCAGAACTTCTACATCTAGTTTCTAGAATTACAGAAATGTTATCTAAGAATATGGGTGGAATTGTAAGTTCAATAACTAACGAATTTGAATTTGAATTGAAAGTTAAGTACTTAAGAAAGAGGTTAAGAGAATGTCTACGTAGAAGAGAACATGATTGTTATAGTAATTACTATAGAGCTCTTGATAAGATCAAGAAAGAAGAACTTACAAGACTTATACACTTCTTTGAAGATTTAATAATACTTATTGAAAGAATTTTAGACTGTAAGAGAGAGCACTGTAGTGAAGTAAAGATGAGTAATGATGTTTTATTTACATCAACTTTTAGATGTAATGATAAGGTCTTTACACTTCTCATGATTAGAACAAAACCTCATAATTACAAATTGATAATGAGATTAAAAGGTAATAACGTTAAGAGTTTGAAATATTCAAAAATACTTTACAGAATATTATGATTAACATCTTAACTTGAAGTGGGAGGAATGTTTGAGAAGGTTAGGGAATTAGATAGATTGTGAGAGTTTAAAGCTTTAGAGGAATTTCAACCTTATCTCCTGGTTTAAGTATTAACACCTTAACATGTGGTGCAATTTGTTCTACAAGTTCTTTAAATACGTTCGGATCCTGTCTAATTTCTGGAAAAGTATTGTAATGCATAGGTATGACTATTCTTGGATTGATCATTAATGCTGCAAATGCTGCTTCTCTAGGACTCATTGTGAAGACGCTACCAATGGGTAAAAGTGCAATATCTATCTTAAAAAGCCTCCCAAGAAGCTCCATATCTTTAAAAATGCCTGTATCACCTGCATGGTATATTGTAGCTTCTGGTGACTTAATCACATAACCTACGGGAAAACCTTTAGCTGAGCTGTGTTGTGCTGGAGTCATGTATACCTCAATTTCATTAGTAAGCTTAACGTAACCACCAATATTCATAGGGATAACATTCTTAATACCTTGTTCAGAAAGATAGGTTGCTAACTCGTAGATGGCAATAACTGTAGCATTCGTTCTCTTAGCTATATCTATGGTCTCTCCAAGATGATCTCCATGATCGTGAGTGACGAGTATGAAATCTACATTCTTAACTTCACTTAAATCTACTGGTGATAATGGATTAGTAATCCAGGGATCGATGAGTATAGATTTACCCATGGTTTTAATTTCAAAAGCTGAATGACCAAGCCATCTTAGATAACTCATGGTTACTAAAATTAGTCTGAGTTTTTATAACTGTAGATTTTAATTAAGTAAAGAATCAGCGTGAGACAAGGTTCTTCACAACTCAGTTGCTGCCACGCCTCTTCATCTATCTTGATTTGAAAGGTACTCCCTTTTATTTCTTTCTCATTAAGAACGATATGGATCATTTAAGTCATGATGTGTTATTGAGAATTCAATATGCTAGATTAGTTCATAGTGTTTAAATTTCTACACATTAATTGATTGCTCAATGTCCATTACTTCAAAATTTACAGATAAAAGTACGTATCTTGTTTATCTAGCTGCATATTGTGTTCTCATTTTCTTAACAGGATATAGCGTGTACTTAACCTTAAATTACGTCTCTGCTCATACTAGTAAGCTTAGTAGACAATTGTACTTACAGTTCTTGCTGATATATTGTTAATACTCATGTGTGCTGAACTCTTAGAAACAATACATACATTAAAGAGAGAAGATTCTACGTTAGAGGTATTTGAAGTTGCATTATTGCATCGTTTAGAAGATTGTTAATTATGGAGAGTCAGGAAATTATTGATCTTTATGCTGTAGTTGTCGTTGTTATTATTTTTGCAAATAGCATTAACAACATATTTCATACTTAGAAAACCTGAGAAATATTGAACCTACACGATATGAAGTAACTTCAGAATTTACTGATGCTAAAAAAGCTTAATGAAGTAATTTTTCAAAATAATGATAAATTTTGAAAAATTATTGAGAGATAGTTACATCATGAATTTACTTGAAAAGCTTGATCTTGAACTTATCTGGTTCGATAGTCTTGGAGCTAAATCTGCATGTATAGCTATTACCTCAAGTATTGGTAAGATCATTATCGATCCAGGAGCTGCAGAAATGCAACCAAGCTATCCTTTACCTATTGAGGAGAAGTTTAAGCTTAGAGCTAAAGCACTTAGCAAGATTGAAAATGCGTGTAGACAGGCTAAAATTATAATAATTACTCATTACCACTACGATCATCACGTACTTCCAGATGATCCTGATATTAGGAGTGGTAGAGAATTCTATCTTTGTGGTAAGTTACTCATCCTTAAAAATCCAAACATATACATTAATGAGAGTCAATGGAATAGAGCAAGATTATTTTTAACAAAGATCTTACAGTTAGTTAATGATGATTTGAATAAATACTTAACAAGCCCTGAAGTGCAAGAATTTGAAGATCCTGTAGAGAAGTTATCAATAGCTCTTTCTAAAGATTTCAAAAACTATCAAGCTAGAAGAGAAGAATTACTTAGAAAGGGTAAGAAGTGGTTTATTAGACTTAAACAGTTATGGAGTAGAAGTAAGTGGATAATTGATGGTATTAAGCTAAGCGATAACTCACACATAACTTGGGGTGATAATAAGACATTCAGTTTTGGTAATGTTGAAGTTAGAATTCTAGAACCATGGTTTCATGGCATAGAGTATGATAGAACAGGTTGGGTAATACCTATAATTATCAGGAAGAGTAACTATACAATATTCTATTCCAGTGACTTAATGGGACCTCAAATTGAAGATTATGCAGAATTCATCATCAAATTAAGACCCGACATAGTCATTCTTGATGGACCACCAACATATCTATATCCATACATGCTAAGTAAGGCTAATCTAGAAAGAGCGGTAAGTAATGTTAAGTTAATAATTAATCAAGCAAGACCAAAACTCTTAATTTATGATCATCATCTACTTAGAGATTGTAAATGGAGAAGAAGAGTTGAAGAAGTGTTTATTGAAGTTAAGAAGAGTGATGTATCTTTATTAACAGCTGCCGAATATCTTGGTGATAAACCACTAATTGACAAGTTGTGCAGTAATTCTTTCACTACTTCTTAAACAATCTCTTAGTGGTATGTAATATCCATTTATAATTTAAAGCTACATGTATTAGGGGCAGATACTTAACTAGACAGAGAGCTGTGTATCTGTGAATATCTTTCCAGGAATGTTTCTTTAAGCCTAGAAATGTACTTACTACATGTCCTTTACCTGCTGATGGTATTATCAACCACAGCGTAATTCCTGTAAAGAGAATAAGTACCCCAAGAACTATCAATATAATGATGATGTAATTTAGTACTAATTTACCGCTCAACGACATGTACTTTACATGTGTAATGCTAAGTTATTAAATAGACTTCTACGTATGGTAATTTATTTTACATAACCTACATATTTTAATATCTCATCTCCAGTAATCACTACTGTATTCATTTCTTGACTAATCTTTAATACCTCTTCTCTACTTAATGCTTCACCATCATCACTAAGCATTTCAGTAATCACAAGTGCTGGTGGTATTTTTGCAAGTTCCGCAAGTATTAATGAAAGTTCTGTATGTCCAAATCTCCTACCAACTCTACCGAGAAGTATAGGTACGTGCCCTGGAGTATAAAATTCTCTTCTAAATACTTCTTTAGCTTCATCTATATTACCATTAACTGCAAGTTTAACTACATGCGCAAGCCTATTTATAGTTAATGCTCTATCTTTATCCCTAATTCCTGTCTTTGTATTTACATGATTAACATATATGGAGAAGGCTGGGTCATCACCATAACCAGGCTTTTTAAGTAGTAATTCTAGATTGCTCATCTTTAAGTAATTAGTCATGAAGTCAATACCTAACTTCTTACCAACTTCCTCACTAGTTACAAAACATATAAGACCACCAGCATTCTTTCTAATCCATCTAATGAGTTCTGGAGTTACATAGTCTGCACGAACTACAACATCAATCTCTTCCTCTCTTTCATCAAAATCATATATAAATATTGGTCTTCCTCTTCTTAAACACTCAATACCTACTTTAATACTAGACATCCGTATAAACTGGAAGTTTAGTGGTTATAAATTTGTCGAAAAAGTCAGTTTATGGTTAGTTAATGATCAAAAAGAATTAATAATTCAACACACATCACTTCAAAGAAGTATGTATAAGATCTTAATAACTAGTGATGATGGCATCTTCAGCAATGGAGTTGAATTACTTTATCATGCTGTTAAAGATTTAGGTAAGATATGTATAGTAGTTCCTGAAAAACCAAGAAGTGCATGTAGTTTAAGCTTAACATTACATAAACCTCTAAGAGTAAGAAGTCTTAAGTTATGGAATGTTGATGTGTATGTAATTTCTGGAACACCAGCTGATTGTATATGTCTTGGGTTACTCAAGTTGTGTGAAGATGTAGATATTGTATTATCGGGTATTAATCTTGGAGATAACACATCACTGCAAGCAATACTTACATCAGGTACTGTAGGTGCAATTATACAAGCACATATATTTGGAATTTCTGGAATAGCCTTCTCAACAGTAATTGAGAATGAGAAGGAACTTCTAAGTAATGATAAACTTGTAAAGTTTATGAAACTCACTATACATGAGCTAGTTAAGCATGTACTTAATAGTGAGAAGTTGAGAGGAAATTTAGTACTTAACGTTAACTTTCCATCAAGAGTAACTAGTAGTACTATACTTAGGTATGTAAGGTGTGCAAAGTTGAAAATGAGATTAAAAATTGATGAAAGATTTGATCCTAAATCAATACCGTATTACTGGCTCTATGGTGAGTATATTGAAGCTGAAAAAGATACAGACTACTACGTTGTTCATGTTGAGAATAATGTAGCTATAACTCCATTAGTGCTAGATCTGAATGTAGATAGGAGAGGTGTAGAGAATTATCTTGAAGTTTTAGAAAATGAGGTTAGACAGATAATTAATGAAGTAAATAATTCATTGAGAAGACAATCTTTTTAAAAGTTCATAAAGTGTTATGACTAATAATGCTATACTTGACACATCTCTATCAATCACACATAATTCCTTACCTAATTCTAACTCTTTGGGTGTAAATGATAAGTCTGAACCATGAACTACAAGTCCAATTTTAAAGTTTAACTTAACATCGTTGAGAAGAGGATCTATTTCTGATCTACACTTATTGGATAAGAAGTAAAGCTTATCAATTCTTAAATACTCTTTAACTTCATTCAAATCATTTAAGACTATGACTGATAAGTTATGTCTAAGCGCTAATTTGAAAAGTTCTGGAATACCTAGCTGTGATGCAGAACCTATAGCTTTAGCGATTACTATATTTTTAATGCCAAATCCATGAACAATTCTTGTATACTCTAGAAGCTTATGTGAACTTGATATGTTGTAGATGATTATTGAAATATTTTCAAGCATGATTCTAGTCGAGAATCTTCATGTTTATAAGATATACTATTGTGAAGATCTCATAATTTGAAGTATCTTTTGAATAACTTTACTTGTTGAGCATAATTCACAATTTACATACTCCTCCATTCTAGTAACTTCAATATTTAAGCCTCTTCTCTTTAATTCGTTTTTAACATTGTCTTCTCTAAATGGTTGATTAGGTCCTAGAATAATGATTTCGGGTTTCTCTTCCTCTACAACTCTAAACATATCATCTTCATATCCAAGCCTTGCCTTATGTACGTACGTAATGTTTCTTAATACTTCAAGTCTTTGATTTTCAGGAATTATGGGATCTCTCTTCTTAATTTTCCTGACTGTAGAATCTCTAGAAACTATAGCAATCACTCTGCCCATACTCCATGCATATTTAAGATAAGCTATGTGTCCTGGATGAAGAATTTCAAAGGTACCTGCAACAAGTACTTTACGTAAGTTCTTCATAATTTCTGAAGATTTTTTCCATTCAAACTTAACTTTACCTAGAAATCTTAAAGCATCAAGAAGTCCTTCAGCATAAGCTATAGTGGCTAATGCATGAAATTCATCATTATTTTTCAAGTAATGTATTGAATCTTTAACATATGCTTCAGCAATATCTAAGATCTCCTTAACTTCTCTATCAATTAGTGATGTACTCTTAATTTGTTCTATAACATCTATAACATTCCTGATATAACTTTCTATTTTCAACAGATTCTCACTCACAATTAGTTTTCAAGATCGTTGATAAGTTAATAAAGATTTTTCTAAATGAGATTTTGCCCATTGTTAGGAGTTAGAGAAGTATGCAGTCAAACTCTAAATATGTTTTGAATATCTTAGTGTAGGTAAAATCTTGAATCTATCTTTTCATAATGCCGAATCTACCAATATTTTCAAGAATTTCTTCAACACATCTTACTCTTTTCTCAACTTCTTTAATAGATCCTTGATCATTAATACATATACATTTATAGTGCTTCTTAAACTTAACATTACATTTGTGCATACTAGCAATAACATCATTAGCTAATTCTTCACTTTCTAGACATGAGGTTAATAATATGTTAATCACGGGATTTAAAGTTACGGGATTGTTCGTAATTTTTCTCAAGTATGTGTATAGATCTTTGAAGCTCGTGAAAAACTCAACATTTAAAAATCCACTATCCTTATCGATAACTCTCACAGAAATGAGAACCATAACTAAAGATATAATGTAACTAAATGATTTATATAGAAATCACGCAGTACTGATGACTATATTATCAACACTTATTGATGTACTTGATGAATTTCAACATCTTTAAACTCTAGTAATTTTGAAATACTTTTTGAAGTGATGAAAAGGTTAAGAATCTTTCCGAGAGTTCTTAATGATCTCACTCCAGAGTTACTTTTTGAAGTGATGATGAAGACATTCTCTAACAAATCTTTACTTAGCATGTGTAGACTATGCTTAATGATCTTCATATATCTTGAGGTTTTACTTACAAATATTAAAACTCCCTCATAGTGATTATGCTTGATATATTTGGCAATTACTTTAGGTAAGTTTAATCTGATCCATACATCTATAACTCTCTCATTATTAACTCTATTATTCATGTGAAGTTCATAATTTCTAATCTTCTCAAGTGCATGTGTAATACCGTATGCAGCAGATATTATAATGAAGTCAAGCTCATTATTGAGTATCTTTCTATATATTGACACTTTATCAAGTTCTTTATATAAATGACCATCGTATAGGCTGAGAGCCGTTACTTCGACTTTGCCATGTATGGATTTTGAAAAGAGTTTACGACCTTTCAATAGTATATTCCTAGATTCGGAATCAAGTTTAGATAAGAAATCTAGAGAATGCTCAAACAATTCAAACTCACATTTACGTTTACAACATTCAGTAATAATTAAGTACATGCTAACTCTCAATCATGAGGAACACTGCAGAATTTAAAGAAGTTTTAATTTAGAGGTTCATTCCACCCTAGAATAGGTACATAATATCTTCAAGGTAAAGTTATGCTGAAGACTTTACGTGAAGTTTCATCCCACAAACTTCAATATCGTTGGTAAATCTAATCAGTATCGGAGCTCATCTTCATAGAGTTTCTGTGAGGGGAAGTCTCATCACTCTAATCATCATTTATTTCTAGCGTACTCTATTAAATATTTAAAAATTTAGAGATATCTTTACTGCAAGTAGAGTAACACATGTAAACCTAGAAGTTTAGGGATTATGAGGTATGGGTATTGATCTTCGCAGTGTTGTCTTTAGGAGCTACTTCGCTAAATGGGTTATCTTAGGCATAATTATAGGTATTGTTGCTGGTTTAGGTGCATATGCATTCTACACATTATTGAGCCTGACTACACACTTCTTTCTAGACTACATAGCTGGCTACATAGTGCCTAAACCTCTTGGTGAGGGTGGATCATCGAGTTATCAATTAGTTATTGAAAGACCTTGGCTAATACCGCTAGTAACAGCTATTGGTGGATTATTAAGTGGATTGATAGTATACACCTTCGCACCTGAAGCTGAAGGTCATGGAACAGATGCTGCAATCTCAGCATTTCATTATCATGGCGGTAAGATTAGAACTAGAATACCATTTGTGAAAACTATAGCTTCAGCAATAACTATAGGCTCTGGCGGTAGCGCTGGTAGAGAAGGCCCTACAGCACAGATTGCCGCAGGTATTGGCTCAATAATTGCATCATTACTTAAACTTGATGAGAAGGATAGGAGAATCGCTATTGCTGTCGGTGTTGGTTCAGGTATTGGTTCAATTTTCAGAGCACCACTTGGAGGTGCTCTCTTCGGTGCTGAAGTACTTTATAGAAGAGATGTTGAGGTAGAAGCTATATATCCAGCACTCATTGCAGGCGTTATTGGTTTTGCAATATTTTCAATTCTGGCAACACCAAATCCTGTTTTCGGAGAATATACTGGATATTTTAAAATTGAACACTTACCCTCATATGTACTTTTAGGAATTATATGTGGATTATTTGGAAGATTATATGCATACACATTTTACAAAGTTAGAGATCTGTTTAGAAGATTGAAGATCAAAAACCACATTAAACCCATGATAGGTGGATTAGTAACAGGAACTATTGGACTCTTCTTCCCACAAGTGCTAGGTACTAGCTATGGATGGTTACAAATGGTTATCTCAGGAAAGTTCGAACTCTTTACACTTTACGGATTAACAGCAACATTAATACTACTCGTTCTTGCAATTCTCAAAATAATTGTAACATCATTTTCAATAGGTTCAGGAGGTAGTGGTGGTGTTTTTGCTCCAGGAATTGTTATTGGTGGTTTTCTTGGAGCATCAGTTGGTTTACTCTTAAATTCTCTAAACCTCATAGACTCTGCAGAAATTCCTTCAATGGCTATTGTAGGTATGATGTCCTTCTTTGGAGGTATTGCAAAAGCACCCATCTCAGTAATGGTCATGATTGTAGAGATGACGGGAGGATTACATCTACTACCACCAACCATGATAGCTACAGCACTATCATACATAGTTTCAGGTAAGTTCTCCATCTATGAATCTCAATTACCTACAAGAAAAGACTCACCAGCTCACTGGGATGAGTATGTAATTCCAATACTTAGACAAGTAAAAATAGCAAGTGTTGATATTAAGTATGTTGAGCCCATAAGCTTAAAATCAAGTATTAGTGAAGTCATTAATGTAATTGAAAGAAACAACCTAGTCGCCGTACCTGTTGTTGAGAATAGTAAATTCTTAGGTATCATTCATTTAAGAGACATAATTAAAGTTAACAGAGCCGGAAGTAGTGTAGATATTAAACAACTTATAAGGCCATGTAGATTCATAACTAAAGAGTCAACACTTGATGAAGCTTTAAGAATTATGGCTGAAAATGATATAGATTTTGCACCTGTAATTGAGGATAATAAATACATTGGCGTAGTTACACTTCAAGCAGAAGTTAAAGCATACATGGATACTCTTAGAAGAATTATCAGGAGAAGTTAACATTAACCTTTGGTTTTTTAATTCGAGCATAATTATCATAAATCTAGTGAGTATTAAGAGTCTAGTATGGGCTTATAACGAGTTGAATAAACTTGATCTTAGAGTACTTAGAGTAATTGAGATTGGTCATAGAAAATTTGAATATGTCCCTCTTGAACTGATCATTAAGTGGGTAGGTAAGGATGAGGAAAAGATATCAAGATCTTTGAGGAAATTGAACGGTTTAGGAATGATTCAGAGATATAAAGGTAGCTATATTGGTTATAGATTAACATACCATGGATATGATGCACTAGCACTTCACACTCTAGTTAAACGTGGCATTATTAGCAAGTTAAGTCCAACACCTTTAGGTGTAGGTAAAGAATCTGACGTATATGTTGGTGATTCTGAACTTGGAATTAAAATTGTCATTAAATTTCATAGACTTGGAAGAACAAGTTTTAGAAATACTAGAAAGTTCAGAGTATGGGTTGGTGATAGAAGACACATAACGTGGCTTTACGAATCTAGACTTTCAGCACATATGGAGTATAAAGCACTAACACTTGCATATAACGTTAATGTTAAAGTTCCTAAACCCATAACTGTAAATAGACATGCTGTAGTTATGGAATATATCGATAATTCTTTACAGTTAAGTGAAGTCAAGCTCGAAGAACCTGAGAAAGTTCTTGAAGATATTATTGAGCAAGTAAGAAAAACATATAAAGAGGCCAGTATAGTTCATGGAGATTTAAGCAAATTTAATGTACTTGTAAATCTTGACAATGGTGATATTAGAATAATTGATTGGTCACAATTTGTACCTAGAGGTTATAGAAATGCTCTTGAACTTTTAAAAAGAGATTTACAGAACATTATAGACTTCTTCAATGAGTATTATGATGTTGAGACAAATTTAGATGAAGTTGTAGATTACGTAACTGAAGGAGTTGAAATTGAGGAGTTGAGTATTGAAGAAGCGTTTGAAAGAATAATGACAGACTATGAACTTAAAAAAGCAATACTAGGTGAAGAAAGTATTGAGAAGGAGTTGGAAAGAATTGATAAAGAATTTGAGTAATTTACTATTCTTAATTATGAATTTCTAAGAAAAGATATATAGATACTTGAAAGACTTGAAAATCTAAGATAATATTATGCAGATCCTTATAAGAAATGGATATGTCTATGATCCTATTAATAACATTAACGGTGAAGTAATGGATATTGCTGTTAAGAATGGAAAAATTATCGACATTAGTGAACTATCGTCCAGTGAGAAGACTATCATTATTGATGCGAGAGGTAAAGTTGTTATGCCTGGAGGAATCGATATTCATGCACATATTGCAGGACCTAAGATCAATGTTGCAAGACTCATGAGACCTGAAGATCATTACGTAACTAACATTCCTAGAAGAGGAATCGTGAGATCTCAAACAGGAAGATCAACAGTTACAGTATTGAAGACGGGTTATAAATATGCCTTAATGGGTTATACCTTAGTCTGTGAAGCTGCTAGTCCGCCTTTAAAGACAAGACATACACATGAAGAACTTAACGATACACCTATTGTTGACAAGTTAGCATATATTTTAATGGATTCTAACTGGATTGGTCTTGATTACATCATCAATAATGATCTTGAACATTTAGCAGCATATGCTGCATGGCTACTCTATGCTGTTAAGGGATTTACTATAAAGCTTGTAGATCCAGGAGCTGATGTTGCTTGGATTTACGGTAGAGGTATGGGTCTTGATTTAAATGATCAAATTCCTGAGTATGGATTAACACCTAGTGAGATCATTTACTTTCTTGGAAAATCATCAATAATGCTTAACTTACCGCATAAGATCCATGTACATACTAATAGGCTTGGAATTCCTGGAAACTATACTACGCTTCTAGGAACCATGAGGATTGCTCCAAAATATTCACTAGACTCTACTCTCGGTATGCATGTTACTCACATACAGTTCACTGGCTATAAGGGTGATGCATGGTCTACAATTGAAAGTGCAGGAGAAGATATTGCTAGAGAACTTGATAATAATCCAAATGTATCAATAGATCTAGGCCAAGTAGTCTTTGGAGCTACAACAACCATGACTGCTGATGCACCTTTTGAATTTATACTCTATCATTTAAGAATGTGGAAAGCAATCTTTCACGATATTGAAGTAGAGACAGCTACAGGTATAGTACCTTACCCTTACAGAAGAAGAAGTCTCGTAAATACAGTCCAGTGGGCTATTGGTCTTGAAGTAGCCTTAATGAGTAAATCCATCTGGAGAATAGTGCTATCTACTGATCATCCAAATGCAGCACCTTTCACTATGTATCCCAGAATTATTAAGTGGTTAATGAGTAAGAAAGCTAGAGATGAAGAATTGAAGAAATGTAATCAAAGAGCATTAAGAAGAATAAATGTACACTCCATAGATAGAGAATATACTTTTTACGATATAGCAATAATAACACGTGCAGCACCAGCAAAAATACTAGGCCTAGATAGATTTAAAGGACATTTAGGACCTAATGCAGATGCCGATATAGCTATATATGATATTGATCCTAGAAATTTTGAACCATCAAGAAACTATGATAAGATTGAGAAGGCATTCTCAAAAGCATACTGCACCATTAAGAGTGGACAGATCGTTGTCATGAATGGTGAAATAGTTAATGCTCCCTATGGTAAAACATATTACATTAATGCTGAAGTTAGTGATGAACTTATGAGAGATGTGATTAAAGATGTTGAAGATAAATTTAGAAAATACTACTCCATATCATTATCAAACTTCATAATAGACATTAATGAGTTGAGAAAGCCTTGCGGAATTAAGGTGAAAGCTTCAATATGAGCAAACTGGTCCTTTACAGTAAGCATGAATTAAATGTACCTGTAGAGATGAGGAAAGTTAAACCAGAAAGAATTGCAGGTAAGGATATTAACTATATCAAGAACTTATCTGTGTGGGAAGGTAATAGAAAGGTTTCTTTGAAGGATCTATTCGATGTTGAAGGAGATGAGAAGTTTTCAACAAATATTGAAGAAATTGAAATTGAGATTAACGGTAGGGGATTATCAAAGATTAGATACTTGGGTTATAAGATGAGTGGGGGAAAGATAATTGTTAATGGTGATATAGGACCTCTAGCTGGATACAAGATGCGAAATGGAATCATAATCATCAAAGGTAATGCTGATGATTATCTAGGTGCTAAGATGAAAGGAGGATACATAGAAGTCTATAAAAATGCTAAGAACTTTGTAGGTTCTAAACTGCTTGGAGAAAAAGCTGGCAAGGGCATGAAAGGTGGAAGAATAGTAATTCACGGTAATGCAGGTTCCTATGTAGGTAATGGCATGAAGGGGGGAGAGATCATTATTGAAGGAAATGTTAAGGATTATGCTGGCATGAATATGAAGGGAGGATTGATATGGATTAAAGGTTCCTGCGGATTATATCCAGGTGCTAGAATGGTCATGGGTAGAATTGTAGTTATGAAGAGAGTTGAAGACATATTGCCAAGCTTTTATATTGATGAAATAGTACCTAGAATAAAAGTTAAAGGTCAACTAATCGATAAACCATTTGCAACCTTTATAGGTGATGTCATTACTAGAGGCATGGGTAGATTACAAATATCGTACAGTGATAATTTAGAAATTATTAATCAATATGAAGAATTGTTAAAAATCAATTTAGAAGATTTAGAACTTTAACCAACAGTATAGATTTATAAAAATCATGTCAATATAGAAAGTGTGCCCTCTAAGGAGGAAATTATAGAATTCTTAAGAAATATTCATCCATTTACACAGTTAAGTATTTATCAAGTAAGTGAAATTGCAAAGTCAGCAACAATTCAACATTACAGAAAAAATGATAAGTTTAGTCTCGATAGTAACTACATATTCATAGTTCATTCAGGTCTCATTAAGGTCGGTACAGATCATTATAGTAGTAGAGATATAATTAATCCGCATAAGCTACATGATAAGAACGCTGAAGTTGTTGAGGATTGTAAAATCATTAAGATACCGACAGATAAGATAGGTGAATACTTCAACATTAAAGAATTTCCAACCTACTTCATAGAGTCTAAGAAATATGATATTGAGAAGATAGATTTTGAAACACCAATTAAGCACCTAATTAGAAGAAGACCTATCGTTATTTATGAAGATTCTAAAATTCACGATGCTGCTAAGATCATGCTTGAACACGGAATTAGTTCGGTAGTTGTTGTTGATAAGTATGGAAGACCTATAGGTATCTTAACAGATAGTGATCTTAGAAGAGTAGTTGCTCAAGGTATAGATATCCAGAGATCTGTAACTGACATTATGTCTAAAAACTTAGTAACAGCATCAAGAGAAGAGTCTATACTAAGCACTTTAATGAAAATGATTAAGTATAGAATTAAACATATAGTTGTACAGACTCATCAAGAAATTGATGGTGTAGTTACAATTAGAGATCTTATTGAAGTTATTTCAGGAATACCAATATACATTATTAGAGATGTGGCAAGAGCTAGAAATGTTAATGAGCTTCTAAACATGCTTAACCATTATCAGAGTAAGTTGGCAAGATTAGTCATAACTAACAAGAGCATAAATACCTTACAGTTAAGTAAGATTGTCTCCTCAATTAATGATACATTCATAACGAAGCTTATAGAGTATTATCTTGAAGATAAAGAAGTAAATGTTAGAGATTTCTGTTTCTTAGTATCAGGAAGTTGTGGAAGAATGGAACAAGTACTGATCACAGATCATGATTACTTAATAATTACAATCAACAAGGACTTGAAAGAACTTGAAAAATATGTTAAAGAAGAATTAATGAGAAGTTTTACCTTAAGTAAATCATCTTTAGAACATGTAATTCTTGTAACCTTAGAAAACTTAAACGCCCTTCTAGAAAAGGCAAATCTACTGGCAAGAGTGATATTATCGTTAATCGCTGATTCAAGAATCATTTATGGTAATCTTGAAATATATAAAGAAGTTAAGAAGCGTGTAGAAAATTACATGCTTAATAATAAGATCGTGCATAGATTACTAATTGAGGATGCTTTAAAGTATAAACCATCACTAGACGTTCTAGATAGACTTACAGGTAGTGAAATTGACATTAAACATCAAGGAACTTTACCTATAAGTTTGGGTATTCAAGGACTAGCACTTGCTTACAATGTTGAACAGACAAATACTATTGCTAGAATTGAAGAGTTAGAGAAACTTGGCGTTATAAGTAGTGATTTGAAGAGCGATCTAGAAATTGCCTACACATTCATACATTATCTTAAGGCTAAAATTGAAGCTTCAAAATTTTTAAGGAATGAAGAAGTTAATACTAAGGTCGACCTAGATTTATTAACTGAACTTGAACTTAGGTATTTGAAAGATTCTTTCAGAACCATTAAGAAATTTAGAAAATTTTTAGAGAAGGAAATTTCAAAATTCATAGTTCTCTAGCCTCTATTACTTCCTAATCTTACTAATAACGTACTTTACAATCTTTTTAGCAATATCTATTCCTGTAACTTCTTGTAAGGCCTTGAAGCCAGGTTGACTATTAACTTCAAGAACATAATAACCTTCCTTAGTTTCAACTATATCTATACCCGCAACTTCACATTCAAGAAGTTTTGCTGTCTTTACAGCGAGTTCTTCAAGTTCTTTAGAAAGATTATTTAAAGGTATTGGTTTTCCACCCTGAGCAATATTAGTTTTCCATGAGTATTTAGCCTCTCTATACATGGCAGCAATAACCTCATTATCGATGATGAATATCCTGATGTCTCTACCACCATGCCTTAAATACTTCTGAACATATATTACATGTCTTAAATATTCCAGATCAGTTACTATTCTCCAAACATGATCAATATGGTTTTTGGAGAATTTAAGTATGCCAAAGCCTCTAGAACCGAAGAGTGGTTTAATAATGAATCCACTTCTCATACGAGCCTGTAGATACTTTCTAGATGATCTATATATATGTACTGCCTTTTCAGTAATTACCGTTGGTGGTACTGGCACTCCATTCATACGTAATATATGTAATGCCCTATACTTATCGATAGCTTTCTCGATAGCTGAAGCTTTATTGATGACAATTATACCAAGCTCTTCAAGTGCATGTAGAAGATCTATTCTAAATATTGCTTGATCAAGTGAACATCTACCTATAGGTCTGACAATCACTGCTTTAACTTCCTTTGCAAGATCAATATTTTGAGCATAGATACCATAACTATCATTATCAATACGAACATAGATATCTCTAAACCTTACAGGCAACGGTCTATAACCTTCACTATTGATTGCTTTAACTAACTGTTGAGTACCCCAGCCATTAATATTTCTAGTAAGTATTGCAATATACACTATAAAATATTGCAGCTATAGTGAATATAAGAAATTTATTAGGAAGTTCCACATACATCATCAAGAATTCTAATTAAGTAATAAAAAGTGAAGTGATTACTAAATGATGCAGTTATGAAAATACCTAAACTACTAGTGAGTTTATGGAAAATTGACGAATTGAAAGAGGTAATAAATAATGACTATGTCGATATCGTGGATGTTAAAGATCCATCAAAAGGTAGTTTAGGCTTTCCTCAGATAGAAGTTGTTCAGAAAGTTGTTAGTACCTTAAAAGATAGAGAAGTAAGTATTGCTTTAGGTGATGTAAAATCTAGAAATGAAATTATAAGTACTGTTAAGTTATATGTAGATAAGTACCCAGATGTAGATTATGTAAAGATTGGACTTGAAGTTAACGATAAAGATGAAGCTATAAGTATTGTAAGAATAGTTAAAGATTATGTAGTAAACTCAAAGATAATACTTGTAGGGTATGGTGACTATAAGGTGATAAGATGTATAAAACCTAGAAACTTAGTAGATATTGCGTATAAACTTGACGTTCATGGAGTCATGATTGATACAAGACTAAAAATAAGGAAGAGTCTTCTTGAATACTTATCTGTGAATGAACTGTCAGAATTTACTTCATTAGCTAGGGATTGCAATTTAGATGTTGCACTCGCTGGTAAATTAGGTATTAAACATATACCTAAGGTTTTGAAGTTAAGTGTTGATGTTCTTGGTTTTAGAACAGCTGCATGTATTAATGATAGGTTAGGAAAACTCTGTAGCAGCAAGATTAGGGAGTTAAAGAGAAGAATTGAAGGTTCATTTAAAAGTTTACATCACTAGACTCTAACATACTTTATCACAATCTACTCATAGTGTGGTATGAAACCGTACTTTGCGAAAATTTCCTGCGCTTTCTTTGATTTTAAGAAGTCTAAGAATTTTTGTGCATTTTCAGGATTTGGGCAATTCTTTAGCTTCATAGCATAATAACTCACTCTATCTCTCTGATCAAGTTTTTCTCCTGGCTCTATTATCTCAAAGTTATATCCCTGATTTCTTGCATAAATATACTCTGTATACCATACCGGGCCAACATCTACCGTTCTCTTCATCAATCTAACTGGTGTCTCTCTATGATGTATTCTAGTCATTATGGTTGTTCCTTCAACTCTCTTAATCTCCATAATCTTATGTACAAGTTCATCACCACCAGCATCTCTATACATTTGTATGGTGTGTTTACCTATATCTTCAATTTCTGGGTCTGGTTGTGATATTCTAACATCATCTCTAGCTAAGTCATGTACTGAATTTATCTTTGCAGGGTTTCCTTGAGGAAGCATGAGAACAATTCTATTATGTAAGTATACGAAGTAGTCATCAATGAGACCTCTACTTTGTAGAGTATTTATAGCATCAATACTGACACAAGTATAGATGTCAGGTCTTCCAGTAATTACTCTATCTCTTAGTAATGCACCTTTTGCAAGTATTTGTTTTAACATGAGGCCTGGAGGTAAAGTTTCATAAAAGATTTTCTTAACCTCGGGATGCTCTTTCTGAAATGTCTTGATTAGTTCAGGCATGGCCATGAATTGATTACCAGCCATAAAGATTACTAGGTCAGCTTCATGCATGTATTCTAGACCATGAATATCGCTCTCCATGGTTGATGGTATTATGGGCATTCTTGTTTCTTTTCTTTCAATTTCTTCCTCAACAAGTCTCAAGATTCTATACGCTAAGTATGCTGCATTTTCTGGATTATCTATACCAACAACAGCTACTGGCACACCTTTAGGCATCTGAACCATACTTAATAGTGCATCAAGACCCATCAAGCTGACTGATAGTGGAACACCAATGACTGGCTTATCAGTTAGCGATGCTATGAAACCTGGAAGTGCAGCTGAAAGACCAGCCATAGCTATGAATAGCTTGACATCACTTTCAAGAACATACTTTTCAAGCTCTTGATGTTGTCTATGTGCACTTAACACCTTAACTTCATATGGAATGTTAAGCTTATCAAGAATGTCACACGCTCTTTTAGCATGTGGCAAGTCACGCTCAGAACCAACAATGATTGCAATGATGGGTTTTCTCTCCATGAATGACATAGCTAGATTACTCAATTTTAATTTTTAACATAGGCTAGGTTTTAATAATCTTAGATTAAACTATCATTTAGAGACCCAGAGAGGGCTTGAAAGCCCTCTATGATGGGTTTCATCTCCTTGCTCCCCCTTAACTTTAAGAATCTATGTAAGAAAGTTTAATAAGTAGGTAGTTAATCTATATCCTTCCGAGTATTGTGGTTGTTCAGAAGGATTCACAATTACTTCCTATAAAAGTTTGGAGATCTAGAAGGACAAGTGAAGGACCTTTTCCAACACTCAACGATAGGTGGATTCTTGTTGAAGCATATGTTAAGGAGTATAGCTTGATTAGACATCAATTAGAATCTTTTAACGACTTCATTGAGAGAAAACTTCAACAAATTATTGAGGAAGTAGATATTATAAATACTGAAATTAAAGGACTATACGTTAAACTTGAGAAAATTGAAATTGGTAGACCAAGAGTTAAGGAGGCTGATGGTAGTGAAAACATAATCTACCCTATGGAGGCTAGGTTAAGAAATCTAACCTACGCAGCACCTCTATACTTAACCATGACTCTGTACGTTAATGATGAGGAATCTTCAAGAGAGCGCGTATACATTGGTGATCTACCCATAATGGTGAAATCGAAATATTGCAATCTTTACGGGTTAAAACCAAGTGACCTTATTAAGAAACTTGAAGATCCTGAAGATCCAGGCGGATACTTCATTATTAATGGTAGTGAACGTGTGATTGTATCTCAGGAGGATTTAGCACCTAACAAGCCATTCTACGACTATGGCGAGAAGGCAAGTATTACTCATGTTGGTAAAGTAATTTCTGTAGGTGTTGGCTATAGGAGTACAGTCACTGTAGAGAGACATAGAGATGGGATTATATACGTTACATTCCCAGCAATAGCAACTAGAATACCATTCCCCATAATTATGCGTGCACTTGGACTTGAAACTGATGAAGATGTTGTACTTGCTGTTAGTGATGATGTTGAGATACAGAAAGAGCTCTTACCATCACTACAATATTCAATACAGATTGCAACAACTATTGATGATGCTAGAGATTATATTGGCAGTAAGGTGGCTATTGGTCAGCCTAGAGAAATTAGAATTGAAAGGGCAATGCAAGTACTTGATAGATACTTCCTACCACACTTAGGTACAGACTCAAGTAGAGAGACAAGACTTAAGAAAGCAATTTTTCTGGGACAAATGGTTAAGGGAGTTATAGAACTCGCACTTGGTAGAAGAAGACCTGACGATAAAGATCACGTAGCTAATAAGAGAATTAGACTTGTTGGTGAACTTATGGCTCAACTATTTAGAGCAGTATTTAGACAGCTAGTACAAGATCTAAGAACACAGCTAGAAAAATACTACACTAGAGGTAGAATTCCGCAATTAGTTACTATTGTCAGAGCAGACATCGTTACTGAACGTATCAGAAGCGCATTAGCTACAGGTAATTGGGTTGGTGGACGTACGGGAGTTTCACAAATGCTTGATAGAACTAATAGATTATCAACTATTAGTCATTTAAGAAGAGTAGTCTCTAGTCTTAGTCGTACACAGCCACACTTTGAAGCACGTGATCTACATCCAACACAGTGGGGTAGATTATGTGCTATAGAGACTCCAGAAGGTCAGAACTGTGGCCTTGTCAAGAATCTAGCTCTACTAGCTAATATCACTGTAGGTATTGATGAAAAGGAAATTGAAAATATGCTTTACGATTTAGGAGTAATACCCATACTTGAAGCTAGAAGAAGAGGAGTTAAAGGTGCTGAAGTATATCTGAACAACAGATTAATAGGTATTCATGAAGAACCTGAAAAACTTGTAAACAATGTTAGACAGTTAAGAAGGAGGGGACAAATTAGTCATGAAGTAAATATTGCATATATTAGAGAGAGAAATGAAATCAAGGTTAACTGTGATGGAGGTAGATTAAGAAGACCAGTACTAATTATTGAGAATGGCGAACTAAAATTAAAGCCAGAACATATTGAGAAGCTTAAAAATGGTGAATGGTCTTGGAGTGATCTCGTCAAGAATGGAATTGTAGAATACCTAGATGCCGATGAGGAAGAAAATGCATTAATAGCTATAAACCCAACACAAGATCTCTCAAAATATACGCATATGGAGATCATACCATCGATAATTCTTGGAGCTGTTGCTTCAATAATACCATATGCAGAACATAATCAGTCACCTAGAAATACTTATGAAGCCGCTATGGCAAAGCAGAGTTTAAGTCTATCTACAGCTAATTATAGATTTAGAGTTGATAGTAGAGGCCACTTAATGGCCTATCCTGAAAGACCATTAGTCACTACTAGAGGTATCAGTGTTGTTGAATATGATAAGAGACCAGCAGGTCAAAATGCAATTGTAGCCCTCTTAACGTACACAGGTTATAACATGGAAGATGCTATTATAATGAATAAAGCATCAATTGACAGAGGTATGTATAGAAGTCTCTTCTTTAGAACATACGAAACTGAAGAATACAAATATGCTGGTGGTGAAGAAGATAGAATAGAAATACCATCACAGACCGTTAGAGGTTATAGAGGAGCTGATGCATACGCACATCTAGATGAAGATGGTATAGTATCTCCAGAAATCTTTGTATCTAGTGGTGAAGTACTTATTGGCAAGACATCACCACCAAGATTTTATGGTGCATATTTTGAAGGAATTAGTGGTAAGAGAAGAGATTCATCAGTAACTGTTAGACGTGGTGAGAAAGGTATTGTTGATAGAGTAGTAATAACTGAGACAAATGAAGGATATAGATTGGTTAAGGTTAAAGTTAGAGAGTTAAGAGTACCTGAACTTGGAGATAAATTTGCAAGTAGACATGGACAGAAAGGAGTTATAGGTATGATTCTTCCTATGGAAGACATGCCATTTACTGAAGATGGAATTGTGCCAGATATAATTATTAACCCACATGCCCTACCTAGCAGAATGACCGTCGGTCAAATACTAGAATCAATGGCAGGTAAAGTAGCTGCTATGAAGGGTGTATTCATAGATGCAACACCTTTTGAGGGAGTTACTGAAGATGAATTAAAGGAAGCTTTAATTAAGCTTGGCTTTAGATGGGATGGTAAGGAAGTAATGTATAGTGGTATTAGTGGTGAAAAACTTGAGGCAGATATCTTCATAGGTGTTGTCTATTATCAAAAACTTCATCACATGGTTGCTGATAAAATACACGCACGTGCAAGAGGACCTGTACAGATACTTACTAGACAACCAACAGAGGGAAGATCAAGAGAGGGTGGTTTAAGACTTGGAGAAATGGAGAGAGATGTCCTTATTGCTCATGGAGCTGCAGCTCTAATTAAAGAAAGACTTGTAGATTCAAGCGATAAGTACGTCATGTATGTATGTGAACAGTGTGGCTTAATTGTCTGGTTTGATTCTAAGAGAAATAGACCAGTATGTCCAATACATGGTGATAAAGGTACCTTTGCTAGAGTAATAGTACCTTATGCCTTTAAACTTCTACTTCAAGAATTGATGAGTTTAGGTATCTATCCTAAACTTGAACTTGGAGATTTAATGGAAGAAAGAAGAAGCTAACTATCTTACTGGTTTCTGCTTCTTACCTTCAAGTATTGCTTTTAAACTTACACCATTAACCATAACAACTCTAAATCTAACTCCAGGCAAATCGCCGTAAGCTCTACCTTCAGGTCCACCAATTCTTTCAATAATCACTTCATCATGCTCATTGATGATATTCAGACCACCATCCCATGGTACAAAAGCTGTAACTACTTTACCATTCTTAGTAAGTTGGACACGTACACATTTACGAACTGCAGCATTTGGCTTACGTGCTTCTATACCTACTTTCTCAAGTACAATGCCTCTAGCAAGTGGTGCACCTTCAAGTGGATCAAATTTTTTAGCAAAATTTAGCACTCTACGTTTGTAGTGAATATCACTCCATCTAAACTTCTTTCTCTTAAGTCTGAGTTTTCTAGCAGCAAAAAGCCCTACAGGACCTTTCTTACCAGGCATAGTGTAGAAGGCTTAGTCTTAACTAGTTAATTAAACTTACTCAACATTTTCTTACATTGCGCCGTTAAAGATATGGTCTTTTAAGATATTACTACCCTATCTATGTCAAAGTATCTCTTAGCTAAAAGTTTAGCTCTATTAATGTTTCTACCATTTCTGCCAATAGCTATGGCTTTATCTTCTGGAAGAACCGTAGCTACAGCTATTTTGCTATTGTTAGGCAGTTTTGTAATTTTAACTGAAAGTACTCTTGCAGGATATAGACAATTCTTTATAAGCTCTTCAGGTGTTTCGCCATATTCAACAACTTCAGCATCTCTATTTAGAAGCTCTTTCAGCTTCTTAATATTGATACCACCTTTACCGACAGCAAGAGGAGCAAAATTTTTATCAACAACGAAGATTATTCTATTGTAAGTCATGTCTATAATGGCATCTCTAGGAGTTATACCTGTAACCTTCTCAAAAAGTGCTGCATACCGAAGTTCTTCTTCAGTAAGTCTAATGCCAGGCATAGTTCTTCGCCATCACTTAATCTTTCTTTGATAACTAACTTACAGAACCCTTTAAAAAAGTTACTATCCATAACTTGACTCATATATTGTAATTGAATTTATCAGTCCCCATACGCTTCATCAAGTCTTCTCAGTAAACCCCAAGCCTATTACTGTTTAACTATTAATTACTATTTTTAGTTATTTTTTCCATGTATTGCCATAATCCACGTTTTGCAATTATGTATGCACTTGCCATGTGTCTATCTAGACCATATCTTTTCATAATTTCTTTATGTTCTTCTCCACTCGATGTACCTTTTGGATTAACTTTAATGGTGTAAATATCTAGTTTTTGACAAGTTTTTTCAATAAATTCTATTATCCAACTTGCGAATGTTGAGACCTTGAAATTATATTTATTCGACTTTCTATCACCTATTTTGATCCATTTAAGTTTTAGAAAACCAATTACTTCAGGCTTCTCAACAGCAACAATATACTTTCCGAACCTTTCCTGAAAGTTGATTAGTATCTTAGGTATCTCATTACCAAAATATCCAATCAAGTCTTTTCCTCTATAGCCATGTGTGTTCTTCAAGTTCTTGAACCATAAAGTATATGTGTCTAGAATATTCTCATTCTCATCAGTTAATATAAAGTTTATTCTATCGGTATTTACATCAGTACCGAGTACTTTGTCTGTCTCGTAAGGTTGAACAGTAAGTGATGGGTCTATCAAGTTCCAAATTTCTTCAGGTACTGCTACTTGGATCTGTATAAATACTTTATTATCTCTAAATCCATTAATGTATAATCTAGCATCATAGTGACTTTCATGTACTTTAGCATGTTCTATCAATGTTTCAAGAATCAATCTATGCTTTCTAGATTTTGGAAACTTATATCTAATCTCAACATCCATGTAATTGCTATAATTCTTGAACAGTTTTATTCTTGCTTTACCATGTTCAATTAGTTTTATTCCACTATTTCCATAACTTTGATATTTATCTCCTCTTGATTCAAACATTTTCCAATTACTAAATTCAATCAGTGGAAGTTTACTTACGTACCACTCATAAGGATCTTCACTTTCCTCTATGAAGAATTTAGCTATTGCTAGTAATGAACTTGAAAATTCATAAACAAATTCACTACACTTCTCAGCATAGTATTTGTAAGGAATGTACTTGTAAGCGAGATGATAAGTCTCGGTTTTAAATTTCCTTAATGATTCAAATACTTTATTCGGATTCTCACACATATATTTCCATACAGGTACAATACCTACTCTCCACAAGTTAGCAGTTAAAACTGCATATCTACTAAATGGTTCGTTAAGTATGGTAGGTAGAATAATTACTTTGTAACTCATTGTATCACCATAACAATCATTTTCACATTCTTACCAATATAGTTCTGTAACTCCTTGTTGTATGGACTCTTAACATAGATTCTAACTTCTTGACCCTTTCCTCTAATTACTGTACCTTCAATGAATAACAAATCAAGAATTTTCATAATCTAAACTATCACAGTTAGACTTATAAACCTACTGTAGTAGATATATTCAGTGCCCCGTTGGGTCGAGTCCACTAGACCGAGAAAGGGCTAGTGGATAGCCCAACGGGAGAGGTTAATGATGCTAGACCTCAAGATATGGAATAGATGACAAAACCATCCAAAAGTAGTCAAACTGAGACCCTTCATCATTAAGATTAAAATTGTAAGTTTAATTTTTGAACCTTATGTTGCTAATACTCCTGCTCTTCTAAGTAGTTCATCAATGTTGATTTTACCATGATCACTCTTAGATACATCTATACCATCTTCACCATATTTAAATTGTATTATTGAGCCCGTTGATGATCTTACAGTACCATCGTAGGCTACATAAATGTCTTGTAGAGCGTTTATTAATCTACGTTGCATGTATCCACTTTGTGCTGTTCTTACAGCAGTGTCTACTAGACCATCTCTACCACCTGCAGCATGGAAGAAATACTCTATTGGTGAAAGTCCAACTCTGAAGTTTGTCTTAACGAAACCTCTAGCTATGGGTCCAATATCTCCAGGCTCAAAGTGTGCTGTTGTTCTATTTGAGAAACCTCTCTTAATTCTTTCACCTCTAATTGCTTGTTGACCAATCATTCCAACCATCTGTATGATGTTAACAATACTACCTCTAGCTCCTGTCTTAGCCATTATGTAGGCGTCACTATTCTTATCGATATACTTATCAATTATTGGACTAACTTCTTCTCTAACTTTGGATAAAGCAACTACAATGTTGTTTTCTAAAGTCTCCTCAACAGTATATCCGGGTTCCGCTTCTAATTGTCCCTTTCTATACTTATCTATGTGTTCGGCAACTTTACTCTCAACGACACTATATATTTGATCTAATTCTCTATATGCTTCTTGAGGAACAACTAATGAATCTAGACCCATAGTGAAACCTCTGAGATCTAGATATCTAAGTAACATTCTTAACACAGCATCAATCCATTTTCTAGCAAATTCATTACCATACCTCTTAACTATTGTGTGCCATAGTGAATCTACCTGCTCAGCACCTATTGATTTCTTGTCAAGAACACCAGCAACCATGTGACCGTTAATTACGATTATAAATTCATCAGTATTACATGTATATGGTTCTTTACAGGTGGTCTTCATAGCTGTTGGTTGAATCCAATTAAAATCCTTAGGTAAGAGCATAGAGAAGACTTGCTTACCTGTCCAATACTCGACGGGATGCATTATTGCTGGTTCTTCAACCTCACCTTCATAATCAGCAGCTGCTAATAGGTACATGAGCAACTTCTTATCTACAAACGTGTCTTTCTTTGTAAGTAAATATCCTCCAGTTATATAGTCTTGTCTAGCGCCAATGATGGGTCCTCCATATCTTGGTGTAATTATGTGTTTTTCAACAAGCATTAACGTTCTTGCTTCTGCACGAGCTTCTTCAGTTTGCGGTACATGTAGATTCATCTCATCACCATCAAAATCTGCGTTATATGGTGGACATACTGCTAAGTGTAGTCTGAAGGTTCTTCCTGGGAGAACTTTAACTACGTGACCCATCATGGACATTCTGTGAAGACTTGGTTGTCTATTAAAGAGTACGATATCACCATCAACTAAGTGTCTCTCTACAATGAAGCCTGGCTGTAATTTTTCAGCCCACTCTCTTCTACTTACGAATCTTAAGTCTATTCTTCTACCATCAGGTAGAATTATGTAGTTAGCTCCAGGCCATACTTCAGGACCATTAATTACGTATTGTTTAAGTTCTTCAAGATTCCACTCAGTAACAACTTCAGGTACTGTGAGTATTTTAGCTACATCTATAGGTACGCCAACTTCATTAATGCTGAGATTAGGATCAGGACTAATTACTGTTCTTGCTGAAAAATCTACACGTTTACCTGAAAGTGAACCTCTAAATCTGCCTTCCTTACCTTTCAATCTTTGTGCTAAGGTCTTAAGTGGTCTACCACTTCTGTGTTTAGCTGGTGGTAAGTTTGATAATTCATTATTGAAGTATGTTGCTATATGGTATTGAAGAAGCTCCCAAAGTTCATCAATGACGTTACTAGGAGCACCAGCCTCTATAGCTGATCTCAGCTTCTCATTAACTCTAACAATATCTACAAGTTTATGCGTAAGATCGTCTTCACTTCTAATACCCGTCTCTAACTGTATTGAAGGTCTTACCTGTGGTGGTGGTACTGGAAGAACTGTAAGTACTGCCCATTCTGGTCTACTAACTTCAGGATCGATACCTATGAGTTCAAGATCTTGATTTTGAATTTTCTCTAATCTTTCACGAATTCTAATTGGATCAAGCTTAATGAGAGCACCAGTCTCTAACTCTTCATAGAAGTGATAAGGTCTTTCAAAACGAATCTTTCTCTGCTTAGCACCACAATGTGGACATACTGTTCTCTCCATAGCTTTCTTTTTAATTCTCTCAGTCAATTTCTCAGCTAAAAGTCTCCAATGTCTTCTAAGTCTTGTAAGTCTTTTTCTATACTTTTCAATTTCTTGATCGGTAAGCAGTATCCTACCACATTCTCTACAAGTTACTCTTAAGAGATCATATATATACTTCGCAAATTCTACATGAATAACTGGTCTTGCAAGTTCGATTCTACCGAAATGGCCTGGGCATTTGTCATGAGTATTACCGCAAGTTTCACATCTCGTGCCTGGTTCAACAACACCTAATCTCTTATCCATTAATCCACCTCTCACGGGTGTTCCAGCTTCATCATAAGTTTCTGATGTAGATATCTCCATAATGGATAACTTTCTAATAACGTCGGGCGAGAGAATACCAAACTTAATAGCTTTAATTATCTTTAATGGAATTTCTACTTCACGACTTGTTAATGTTGTAGATAATGACATTTAACATCTCAATACTTCTACATATTTAAAAACCTATTTCTAAAAACTTATAATAGCAGTAATTTTGGTAATTCAGTTTAACACTGTAATTAAAGACAAAATCTTGAAAGGTAAGATTTAAAAAATAAACTACTGAACAAGAAATTCGTAGAAAAAGGTTGAAATGTATGAAAATTCCCTTCTGTACCTTCTGTGTCAAGACTAGGATCCTATGCAGTAGATGTCAAGCCTTACTAGATAGTGGTGAATATGATGAGAATGATTTAGAAGTAATTAACGCCTTCCTGAACGTTGCAAGTAGTGGTAAGTTGGAAGAGTACTTGAAAGGTGTTGAATACGTCAAATCTTATAGTATTGACAACTTCCTAGTTATTACACTTAGAGGTATTAAGAATCTTCCACGAACATTAATTACACAAATTGAGAAGAATCTTGAACAAGTACTTGGTAAGAAGGTTAGAATTGTAGAGAAAACTGGAAGTATTAATGAGATTGCTATGCAGCTTGCCTCACCGGCAAGAATTTTAACCATAGCTATATCATGGCTACCTGACGGTACTAATGAAATGATTGTTAAGATTACTAAGAGTGAAGTTAGAAAATTACCATTCAAGCCTAGCGATTTTGCAAAAATGCTTACACTTATAACTGGATCTAACACTAAGGTAGAGATTACTAGATAAATAACCTTAAATATCTGTAAATTTTTCTTCACTCTAAGTCATGAAGTTTTCAAGAAAAACACACTGGACAAGTCAAGTAAGACCTGAACTTGATGGTGAGGAAGTAGTTCTTGCAGGATGGGTTTGGGATGTTAGAGATCTCGGTAAGATAAGGTTCATAATACTTAGAGATAGAGAAGGATTTACACAAATAACTGTTAAGAAAGGACAAGTTGATGAAAAGCTTTGGAACTTAACATCAACATTAAGCAGAGAAGATGTCATTACTGTCAAAGGCATCGTTAAAGCTAGCAAAATTGCTAAAATAGGTGTTGAAGTTATACCAAGAGAAATACAGATTTTGAATAAGTCTAAGTCATTACCTATAGACATTTGGGGTAACGTTGAGACAGAATTACCTGTAAGATTAAACTTTAGAGCTGTTGATTTGAAAAGACCAAGTAACTTGATAATTTTCACCTTAACAAGCATAATCACTAAGATCATCAGAGAGACACTATACAGTGAAGGATTTATTGAAGTATTTACACCTAAAATCATAACAACAAGTACTGAAGGAGGGGCAGAACTCTTCATAATACATTACTTTGATAAAGTTGCTTATCTTGCACAAAGTCCACAGCTATATAAAGAGCAATTAACGGCATCTCTTGAGAGAATCTTTGAAATTGCACCAGCATATAGAGCTGAAAAACATAACACGAACTATCATTTGAATGAATTCATTTCAGTAGATATTGAAGCTGCCTTTATGGATTATGAAGATGTTATGAATATTCTAGATAAGATAATCTTTAACGTATATGAAGAGTTACGTGTTAAACATAACGATAAGTTAAGACGGATAGGTGTGGAGTTAAGAAGTGTCAAGATACCATTTAGAAGAATTACTTACGATGAAGCGTTAGAGCTTCTTAAAGAGCATGGTTTAAAAATTGAGAGAGGTGAAGATATTCCACAACAAGGTTTGAAAATGCTTTCACAAATTTTTGAAGAACCCTTCTACATTATTCACTGGCCTACAAGCTTAAGACCATTCTATACTAAACCTATTGAAGGTAATGAAGAACTTAGTGAATCTTTTGACTTAATAATTAATGGTATTGAAGTAGCTTCAGGTAGTACAAGAATCCATGACAAGGAAGAACTTGAGAAAGCCATGATTAAGAGAGGATTAAATCCTGAAAACTTTAAAGAACATTTAATGGTTTTTGATTATGGTATGCCACCACATGCAGGTTGGGGTTTAGGACTCTACAGACTAACCATGGCAATATTTGGTAGAGAAAATATTAGAGAAGTTGTTCTATATCCACGTGATAGATATAGACTTTCACCATAATGTACACGATTTTCAATATCTGAAGAATTTAATTAAGATACTTAATGGAAGGATTACTTAGTATATTTGTTAAATGAAGCTAAGCACTTTCTTGATATAGAATTAATTGTGTATCGATTGCTTAATGAAGATTTGAAGATATAGTTAGCCATACAAGGTGAAGATTCTAAGAGCGTAGGAAGATTTATTATTCAAGAACTTCATGGACCATTTAATAAATTGAAAAATTCTTGAATATAGGAAGTTTACTATAAATTATTGTTGAAAATAATGAAATATTAAAGAATGTAAAACTTGTATAGATTAGGTATAGCAAAAGAAAAATGAACAGCATAATTGAAAGGTGTTTAGATTTAGGGCTAAAACATTCAAATGTCAAACAACACTCAATATTAGTGATTAGGGTAAATCTAAAAGATGATATACATTCAGAAGAGCACGATGAAGCAATGAGAGGCTACTGTCTTGATTATCGCATGGCAATTGCATACTTAATTGCAAAAGGAGGACTAAGATAATTTTAAATTTAATATTCAAAAATTAATGTCCAACTAATCAACACACCTTTAGAGAAAGTTCTTTAAATACCAAATTAGTACTTGAATCTTGACATTAATGAGTCAGATTTACCTTACAGAATCAGATATCGTTAAGGAATTAAGTTCTCTCTATGCTATTCTTCCTAAAGCACTTATCGATCAGTTAATAAGTAAGATTAAGAATCTTAAACTTACGAGAGAACAATTAGCTAAAATTATTGAACTACTTATAACGGAGTACTACAAGGCAATCATTGATCCTGGTGAAGCCATTGGTATAGTTACTGCACAATCTATAGGTGAGCCAAGCACACAGATGATTCTTAGATCCTTCCACTTTGCAGGTCTTAGAGAGTACTCTATGGCTCTTGGATTACCAAGAATGATTGAGATTGTTGATGCTCGTAGAAGACCATCAATACCTATGATGACCATATATTTGACTGAAGATTATAAATATAGTGAAGAAAAGGCTCTAGAGGTTGCTAAAAAGATACAGTTAACAACTATTGAGAATGTTGCTAAAAGTGTTGAAATTGACTATTTAACATCAACAATAACCATAGAGATAGATCCTGAGCAATTAAGTTATAGAGGATTAAGTATGGCTGATATTAAAAAGGCTATAGATAAGATCAAAGGTAAAGGTGCTGAAATTGAAATTAAGGAAAATTACATAGCAGTAAGACTAGAAACTATGGATCCTATCAGACTCAGAAAGATTAGAGACAAGATTTTACAGACGAGAATTTCAGGCATTAAGAACATTAAGAAAGTTGTTGTTAGAAGAGCTAAAGATACTGGTGAATGGATACTACAGACTGAAGGTACTAACTTAGAGGCTGTACTTGAAATTGAAGGTGTTGATCACAGAAGAACTATAAGTAATGATCTTCATGAAGTTGCTGAAGTACTTGGTATTGAAGCTGCAAGAACCGTCGTTATGAACGAGTTAAAGAAAGTTCTAGACAATCAAGGACTTGACGTTGATGTTAGACACATGATGCTTGTTGCTGATGTTATGACATGGACAGGAAAAATTAGACAAGTAGGTAGACATGGTGTTGCTGGTGAAAAAGAAAGTCCACTAGCACGTGCAGCCTTTGAAGTAACTGTCCGAAATTTAGTAGAGGCATCACTTAGAGGTGAAGTTGAAAAGTTTAAAGGCGTTGTTGAGAGCGTAATTGCCGGTAAGTACATACCTATAGGTACAGGAATGGTGGAGTTGATGATGGAATTTGAGTAATAGGAAAAATGATTTAGAAGAGATGTTAAAGCTAAAAATTAAGATTAAGCCATTCTAAGGAAAGCCTTAAAAGCTACCTCTGAAGTCACACAATCATGGTTGATATCGCTAGAGAACTTCAAGTAGCAATAAATACGGGTAAGGTAGTTCTTGGCAGTAAAGAAACCATTAAAGCTATACTTAGAGGTGAAGCTAAGCTCGTCATAATAGCCGCTAATACACCACCACACATTAGGAGTGATGTTGAGTATTATGCAAAACTTGCACAAGTACCTATACATATATATCCAGGCTCAAGTTGGGATTTAGGTGCCGCATGCAAAAAACCATTCAAGATCTCTGCATTAGCAATAATAAATCCTGGTGAAAGTAACATAATGGAGCTTATACATCGATCTTCATGAAATTATTTTTAAAAGGTAGAAACTTCTTGAAAGTTTAATGAGTTTAGAAGAATTTATTAAAAATATATCTTTAAGAGTCGAGAAGTATTTAGAGAAAGAGTGCTTGTCGAGAGAAGATTATTCAAAGCTTGAAAAATTATGGCTTTGCTTAGAATTTCCTGAACAATGTTTCTATAAAGACATTGAATGGTATGGTTATAGTTATGAACTAGGAGTATATGAGGGTTTTTGGATACATTTCATAATTAATGAACTTAGAGACATACTACCTGAAGAATGCATATTAAGACCAAGTCTTGCATGTGAATTAAGTATTGATGGTGCACAATTGAGAGTTAGAGATATACTTTATGAAGCACTTGTAGAATTCTTCCATAGAAGAAGAGATGTATGTGAAAAAATGAGTAAAGATTTTCTAAATATTCTCGATAAGTTAAGTAAGGAAGCTAAACAGATAATACTGACTCTATACCTTGATGGTGATATTGTTAAGAATGGAAAGTTAGTTCTATGTAATACAACTCTTGAAAGTATCTTCATGCCCACTATCAGAATACTCTTTAGAAGTAATGTTGATGAAAAAATTTTAGGAAACGCTGTTAAGGAACTAATAAGTAGTGGACTACTTGCTCATTGCGCTTGGAGATCAGGCGTCGTTAAGTTTTACGAATACATAATACCTCCATATCTTAGACATTACTGGTCAGAGATACCTAAATACATCGATATAGTTATTCCTAAAGTTAGACATATTGATTTAAGTCTTAGAAACGAAATAATCAGAGAAATTCAAAATCTTGAAAGACAATTAGATGAAGTTAAGAAGAGACTTGAAGATATTAAGAAATTAATAGATAAGGCATTATTGTTACCTGAAAAGTAAGATATAAAAACATAATGTAACGTCTATTAGACTAGATCATGATTATAATTCCAAGTATTGATCTTCATCAAGGATATGCAGTTAAGAGAGTTCAAGGCATTAAAGGTAGTGAGAAAGTATTTATGAATCCTAAAGATGTTCTTAAAATGATCATAAATTATGATATAGAGAAGATACATATTGTCGATCTAGATGGTGCAGAGTATGGTAAGCCAGTACATAGAGAATTAATACTTGAACTTGCCAGAATTGTCAGAAATCACGGAATTAAAGTGCAAGTTGGTGGTGGTATTAGATGTCTAGATCATGCATTAGAGTATGCAAAACATGATATCGACATAATTATAGGATCCCTAGCCTTTAAAAATAGAGATGAGACTCATAGAATAGTAAGTACTTTAGGCAATGATAAAGTTTACTTATCAGTAGATGTTAAGAATGGTAAAGTAATGATTAAGGCATGGCTAGAATATGCTTGTAGTGAAGACTACGTGTTCAATATCATTAATGAACTTAACATTAAGAAAGTAGTATACACTAACATTAATGTGGAAGGAATGCTTAGCGGAGTCAAACTTAATGATAAAGTCGTAAAAACTTTAAGAGAATTCTGTAATGAACTACAATACGCGGGTGGTGTATCTACAATTAAAGATATAGAGTTACTTCATAGTTATGGGTTTGATGCAGCTATTGTAGGTATGGCATTGTATAGTGGTAAGTTAGAAGAACTTCTAAAAAGTGCGAAAAAATTAAGAACCTTAACTAGATAGAAAGATAATGCCAAAGATTAAATGTGCGTATTGCGGTAATGTTTTTGAACTAGATCTTGAGGATGTTGATTTAGATTCTGAGATTGAAGAGATTAGTAAGAATCAAGTATCAATTACTATTACTATAACCGCTAGATGTCCTAAGTGTGGTAGGAGAGTGCTCTATGGCTCTGATACCTTCAGTATTAGTTTCAGAGTGAGTGGTGACATCCTTTCTTGAGAACGTCTTTAAAATACTTAATATCTTATGAATAGTCTTTTCAGGACTTTTCTTGGCAAGTTTCCACAATTCCATATTGTCATCAACAATATATCTTAGAATTCTTGATTTAATCTTATCCTTAAACTCTACTTTCAATAGTTTAAGTGTGCTCAAAATCTTTAACATCCTTGCTGCTCTTAAGATGTGTGATTGCTTATTTTCAAGGCCTGAAATCTTGACTAAAGTATTTGCTCTAATAGTTACTTTTCTACCTCTACTTTTTCTGATAAATTCGACAAGTGCTTCTATAAGTCTTAAGTCCAGATCTTCAACCATGCATTTCACCCTAATACTTTTCGTATATTTTTACTAAACGGAGGGTATATTATGCCTTTCTCTGTAATAATTGCAGTAATGTATTTTGGTGGTGTTACATCAAAGACTGGATTATAGACTTTGACATTTTGTAGAGTTATTAATTTACCCATGACTGTCTTAACCTCGTCTGGATCTCTCTCTTCAATGACTACTTCATGAACTTTCTTTTCAAAGTCAAAGGTTGATTTTGGTGCAAGTACGTAGAAAGGTATTCCTAGTTCATGTGCAATTACTGCCTCTTTAAATGTGCCTATTTTATTAAATACGTGACCATCACTTAAAATTCTATCAGCACCTACCATTACTGAAGATACCATACCTCTAAACATTACATAACCAACGGCAGTATCTGTTATTAATGTTGCATCAATACCTTCCTCAACAAGCTCGTAAATTGTTAATCTAGCACCTTGAAGCCAAGGCCTTGTTTCAGGAACTATAACTGAGACCTTCAGACCTAGTGCGTGAGCGATTTTTATAGGTGCAAGAGCTGTTCCTAAACCAGTACCTGTAGCTAAACCACCAGCATTACATTGTGTTAACACCACATCACCGTCATGAAGCTTTTCAAGACCATAAAGGCCCATTCTTAATTCCGCTTCGAACTCTTCATTAAATATGTTATTAGCTTCAAGTTCTAGATTCTCAATAAGTTCATCAAAGCTCTTAACTTCTTTAGATATCTTTAAAGACTTACTAATCATTCTATCGATAGCCCATTTAAGATTAACAGCTGTTGGTCTAGTACTTAATAGCTTTTCACTAATAATTTCGAGTACTTCAGAAACATTTTGAAGGCTAGGTCTTCTCTCTAGTAAGCCAACAATTACGCCATAAGCTGTAGTGATACCTATAGCTGGTGCTCCTCTCACTTTCATTTTCTTAATAGCATCAATAACACTCTCAAGATTATTGAGTTCAATGTAGTTAGTCTCGAAAGGTAATTTGGATTGATCTAGAAGAATTATCATCTTTCTGTCAGAATCCCAAATTATGGGTTTAACTTTAGGTACGTATCTTCTTTTCAACTCATCTATACTGATCATTGAGGTTAGTATTTACGTAGAAGTCTTAAACATTACCTTAACATGTACTTCAAGACTTTACATATCTTTACATAAGTTTTCAACTTTTTGAAAGTTAATCTCTTAACATTGATTTTCTCTCTAAGCTTCATGATAAATTCTTGACATGTATCTTCGTTAAACTTAAATTCACGACAAATGCAAGAAAAATCATCACACCTCTCTACAGCCTCTATGAGTTTATCATCGAATTGTGCTGTGCTTATGAGTATGGTTAGAAATTCATTAATAATATCGTAGAGTACGTCTTCAATGATACTCTTAACTTCATCATGACTTAAAACAAATACCTCATCGAGAAGAATAGTCTTTACACCTAACTCTTCCGCTAAAGTCTTAGCTGAATCATTTGAAAAGCCTCTAGCAATGATCATGGGTATGGCATTTATGATCTTGGCATTTATATATGCTTGTCTAATACCTGAAACGTCAATCTTTCCTGACTTAACTTCAACTGCATATTTTCTACCATAATCGTCTAGTGCGAGTATATCTACTTCACCTACTTCAACATTGTTAATCATGACTTTGACTCTCTTATCAAGAATTTTATATCCAATTTTTGCTAGAAAGTCTGCAATAAAATCTTCAAACTTACGACTAGACATTACTTTAAAAATCATAATTAAGCTTTCTAATAAATATTCGCTCGTTATGATTATAAATTACTTCATAAAGTGTTCTTTATGTGCATTTTTGTTGCACTTGATTTTGATGGTGTCATTACTAAGCTTGAAGTTGATTGGAATGAGGTTAAGAGTAAGGTTTCGGAACTATTGGGTTATAAAGTTGATTCACTTTTTGAAATACTTTTAAAGACTTGGAACACACCACTGTATAGGGAGATTAGTAGACTGATTGAGAGTTATGAACTTAAAGCGATAGAGAAGGCAAGACCACACGACTACATTAGGTATGTCCTTGATGAATTTTCAAGAAAAGTTTCAGGAATATTTCTAGTAACTATGCAGAGCTTAAATGTTATTAACATATTTCTAGATAGGTATGAGCTTAAGGGATATTTTACAAGAATATTAACTAGAGATGATTTTCCATGTAAGAAGATGCAAATTCAATATATAATAGATAATCTAGGCATAGAGTCTTCAAGACTTTACCTCATAGATGACTTGCCAAGAAACTGTGAAATATGTCTAGAACTTGGATGTAAGTGCATACTTATCGGTAAGGAGAGTGATAAGTTCTTATGTGCTCAAAATTTACTTGATGCACTTAACCTCATAATTAGATACTTAGAAGATGTGTGCTAGGTTTAAATAGAATTTTAAGAAAATATCCTAAACAATGTATAACTCCATGGATTTACCATTACATAAGGGACACGTACCTTCATGGCTCTTCAGTAGAATGATGAAGTTAAGCTCAATCATACTTAAGATAATGATTGATGAGTACGGTATTAAAGAAACCATTAAAAGATTTAGCAATCCCGTATTCTTTCAATCATTAAATAATCTAATAGGTATGGATTGGGATAGCTCAGGCTCTACGACAATAACGACTGCAGTACTTAGAGAAGTACTTAGTAGAGAAGAACTTGGAATTAAAGTACTTGGTGGTAAGGGATTAAAAGCACTTGAAATCTCTAAGGAAATTTACAAAATACCTAAACACTACAATGTTAATTCTGAAGAACTTGAAAAGAACTCAAGACTTATAGCAAAGATAGATAATGCCGCTCTACAAGATGGATACACACTTTATCATCAAGCAGTAATTATAGGTGAAGAAGGTTCATGGACTATAATTCAGCAAGGAATGAACATTAACAGAAGAATGGCACGTAGATATCACTGGTGGATGGAAACCACCTATCTCAATAATCCACATTCAGGAATTTTAGGTATTAAAGAGAAGAATGTGCTAAACTTAACAAGTTCAAAAAGTGAAGAATGTAGAAGAGTAATTGTAGATCTCTTAAATGAGAGTCCAGTAAAGGTATTGAGAGATTACAAGATCATCATGAACATTATTAAAAGCAGAAACTCAGATAACATCTTGAAGTATCTAGGACATCACAGTGATGATAAGATTGATGATGTGAGATCAGAGGTAATACGTAATATTGGTTTAAATATTAACGAGAAGGTAATACTTAAGGTAAGAAGTGTTAATGACTTTAAAGAACTGCTACTCATTAGGGGAATTGGTCCAAGCACTATATTAGCATTAACACTCATAGCTGAATTAATTTACAATACTGAGGCTGATTGGAATGACCCAGAAGTTGTTGATCCTAGAAAGTTTACCTTCGCTTTTGGTGGTAAAGATGGTTCACCCTATCCTATCAATAAGCAAGTCTATGATGAGGTTTTAAATATATTAATGAAAGTTTATGAGAAGTTAAGAAGTACTTCAGGACTTAGAATATATTTGAAACATCTCTATCTAGTCTCTAAGAGATTAAAACTACCTTTAGAGCTTGTTAAACCTACACCTTAGTGAGCAGTTTAGGGATTGAATCTAATTGCACATATATTTTCCTAATAGTCCCTGAAATCCGCACAGTCAATATTACCACTCTAGAATCATTTATCTGTCTAATGAGTATCGTACATGCTCTAAGATAAGGTAATAAGTTAGTTGATACTTTAAGGACTACTCTATTGCCTTTCTTTTTCACAACTCTTAAATAACCTCTAATAATTCTAAGACCTAGTATTTTCTTAAAAGTATTTATCACTTCCTGAGTGATAGTATCAACATGATCTTCAGGATATATTTCAACAAGTACGTACCTAGCCATACCTTAACTGTACACTAGCTCTCCATCTTTCAATTTTATCCTAACTTTACCTGAACCTTCAAGAATTTTACCAAGAGTGAAAGCCTTTAGATTATTTCTCTCAATAACTTTTACGGTATGGTCAATATTGTCCTCACTAGTTATGACAATCATACCAATACCCATATTAAATACGCGATACATTTCATAATCATCAATATTGCCAACTTTCTGAATAAATTTGAAGATTCTAGGTGGTTCTGGTGGTTCAATAACGATATCTAGATTATCTGGTAGTATTCTTTTAAGCTTAGTATATGCACCACCTGTAATGTGAGCTGCTACCTTTATTAACTTCCTCTCATAGAGTTCCAGTATCAAGTTTGAATAAATCATTGTTGGTTTAATTAAGGCATTTCCTAAAACATCCTCAATTTCAGATATATAATCATTTAGTGAGAATTTACTTAACAATAATCTCCTAACTAATGTATATCCATTTGCATGTAATCCACTACTTTCAATACCAATAACGATATCATTTCTTGTAGGTTTTTCAGGATTGAATAGTTTTACAGCAAGCACTGTACATGAAACATCTACATAATTTACAAGATCAGGCATTATTGCCGTCTCACCACCTAGCAAAAGAACATTGGCATATCTACATGCATCTTCTATACCTTTAAGTACTTGTCTTGTAAGTTCAGGATCACTTCTAGGTAAAGCAATATAATCAACAAGTATTAGTGGTTTTGCACCATCAACCACCACATCATTAACATTCATAGCAACAGCATCCCAGCCAGCAATGTCTAATCTATTCATTTCCTGTGCTATTATTGACTTAGTACCAACACCATCACTGTGAAGAGTAATCCTGTAACTTCCAAGTCTCACGAAATTTGAATATAGACCATACTCTAGCTCAATATTTACTACATTGAGAATTTTCTTAATAACTTCATATGCTTGTTTATGCATTTCTTTATGTTTATCAAGATCAACACCAGCCTTAGCATAAGTCCAAAACTCACCCATAGGTAAGTATGTTGGTTAAGATTATATTAAACATTCCGGATAGTTAGTATTTCTCAACATGCGGTTATGTGAAGTACTATGTATACATCATTGATGTATATTAGGATCTAGTTATAGAGAATTGTTTTTATACTATTCAGTACCTAATAAATTGTGACTAATGTAGATATTGAATCACTAGGTCGAAAATTAAGTCCGCAAATAGTGAAGTAGTTAAGTAATATTGATAAAATGATTGATGAAGCTGATTTATGGTATTGTGGAGGAAGTCCTGAAAATTGGATGAAAAGTATCAAATACTCTCTTGAAATTGAGCCAAGATTTACGTACTGGGGAATACATCATGAAGATCTCAACAACATCCTGAAGTATTTAGAAGATGCTTCTGGAAGAGAATTAGTTGGTAGATATAGACAACTAATTGAAAATTTAGTAATGGTTTTTAATAAAGTACTTACAATTAAAAAGCCAAATATTGCCATGTTCTATTATACAAGCCCTGTAAAAGGCTATATAGGTGCTGGTTTAATATTGTCTTTAGAGCTAAATCCAGGTGAACTCTTTTGGAAAGATGAGTATAATCAAATGAGAGTTATGTACCCATATAGATTTAGAATGCTTGTTCTCTGGCTTCATGAGACAGTACTTCAAAGTCCTAACAATGTAAGTGCGTAGAAAGTTTTAGAGGAGCAACCTTATCCAGGTGCGCCTGGTCTTCAACCGATAAGAGATGAAGCACGTATTAGTAAGTTTAAAGAAGTTCTACATCGTGAGATACCATCATTCTTACAGAAGTTTAAGTACTATAGTGTAGAATTTAGTAAAATTACTCAAACATCAATCACCACGCCCGAGAAAGTATTATGGAATGTGGAGAAAGTGAAAGAATATTTAACTCAGAGGAATGTGAGAATTGATGAAGACATAATACGACAAGCACTCGCTACACTTGCTTCAGGAAAACACTTGATCTTGATTGGACCACCAGGAACTGGAAAGACAGAGCTAGCATGTGCAATAGCGTGTGCTCATGATATGAAACTCGTAATAAAGACAGCAACATCTGAATGGACAAGAATTGACACTATCGGTGGACCTATCTTTAAAGGTGGTAAAGTTATTTGGAAATCGGGTGTACTTTTAGAAGCTATCGTTAAAGCATATACATCAAGACAAGGCTGCATTTTAATAATAGATGAAATAAATAGAGCAAACATAGATAGAGCTTTTGGAGAGTTCTTCACAATATTTAGCTCTTCGGATACTAGTACTTGGGAAATACCTTCAAGTATTCTTGAAGAAATTCTTGAATATAGCAAATCACGTGAAGAAATGTTAGTAGATGAATATGCAGAGAAGGTGTTAAAGTTATGGAACCAATTTAAAGGCAGATTTGATGGTTTAAAGGTACCTGAAAACTTCAGAATAATAGGCACCATGAATACCTTTGATCGAAGATACTTGTTCACATTAGGTTCAGCATTATTGAGAAGATTTGCCATAATTGAAGTTACAAACCCTAAAATTGAGGATAGTGAGTTTAAAGAAATAATTGTACAATATCTACCAAAGAGTAAGGTGGACGTTGTTGACCGTATCTTGAGGCTATACAGATCTATGAGAAATTTTGTTGAGTTAGGTATCGCTCTACTTATCGATACCGCCAAGTACATTACTGAATTAATCAATCACGGTGAAGATAATGTTAGAAATGCCTTAGATCAAGCAGTGTCAGCAATAATTATCCCACAGCTTGAAGGATTATCAATAGATAAGCTTCGTAAGATTAAGCAATTATTAGAGAGTGAAGAATTAGTATTTTCAAGTCACTTACTCTATGAGCTTTATCCTGAGATAAGTGAAGCATCACTATGAGTATGAGCTTACTTGAAATTGAATTTATGGCGTACTACGTAAGTCGTACATTGCTTGTATTTCACAATAAGCTTAACTTAAAGGAAAGTATCAAATTTAGATACATCGAGACTGAGAAATATATAGAATTACCCCTAGAGTTAGGATATATTATTAAAATCTTGAAGTATATTGAAGATATCGTTCAATCAATAAAGAATTTACTAACAAAACTGCAACGAGTTATCGTAGAGGAAGTGAGATTAAGCAATTATGAAATATCGGGCATAATATCTACATCACTTTGTGGAAAATTTCTACCAAATCATGTACCTTTAAGAGAAAGAAAGATAATTCACGAAGTTGAAGCTAATTACTTCATAGTAACTCTCTTGTCATGGATTATTTCAAAAATTGTAAGTATGAAGAATTTCTTAGAAAGAGAAACTTTACTTAAATATTTAGCATACAGCATTCTAGTGAACTTGAATTATGCATATCAGTTATGTAGTAATTTAATTAATGATCCTATACTCAAACCATTAATACCCAAAGTTAGAACTTTAAAGCATGAGGGAGAAATTGATAGATTTGCTCGTAAAGTTAGAGAACTATGCATTAGAAGAATTAGAGATTACAGAACTTATCTTAAAGTTCTTCACTTATGGGAGAAGATAAAGACTCAGATTGCTATCACTATCAAGAACATTCAAGATAGTGAGGTTGTGAAGACATTACATACTTTAGAGTTAGTACCTAGTAAACTATATGAAATGTTCTGTTTCACACTATTGCTTGAATCTCTCATCAACTATATACAGCAGAAATTGAATCAAGAATTCAAAGCATGGGTTGAAGATAGTATAGTAATATTTGAAACTTCAAGACACATAATTACAATTTCATATAACTCATTAGTAAGAGGTGTGGATAGTAAATTTACGAGAGCTAAAGCTATAGGAATAATTAACGACTATATCGAGGAAGTAAAGCTCCTTAAAGGATTACCTGATACCTTACTAATGATTCACGATAAAGCATCAAGAACCAGGAAGGTAGTAGTCATAGATTATAAGTATAGTAGGGATTTAAGCTACATCATACAGTCCAGGTTCAAAGTAATGTCATATCTTTACGAGCATAATGCAGATATAGGAGTTTTGATAACGCCATTTCCTAAATATACGCGCAGAGAAGATGAGGAAGAACTTGATCATGAAGGTTTCTATAGAATCCAAAGCTTGAAAAAGCTCAGGGAGCTTTGATAAAGTTTGATGATGAAAAAACACTCGTAATAGTCTGTTATTTCGTGAATAGTTTTTGATGTTTTTAGTTATCTTTTTCTTGGTTTAGTTCGTGTTCTATTGCTCCAAAACATGCTATTAAGTATGCACTTGTTGTATGTATATCCCATCCAAATAATGTATGTACTTCTTCTGCAATTTTAGATGTATATGCTGGATGCGTAAGATAAGGTAGTGGTAAATTATATTTGTACAATTCAATTGTGTACTTTTCAACTACTGAACTTCTAAATGTTATCATTCTCCAATTAGCTTCAGTATCTTTAAGTTTCTTACGTCTAAGAGTGTTTAGAAGTTTCCAATCACCAATAAGATTACAATCTTCAAAGACATGGATAAAACATTTATGATCTAAACACCAGTAAATATCGTTTTTAATAGCATAATTTATCCAATACCAAATTCTATCACATTGAATATTTTTAATACTCGCTTCTTCAAACCAAAATGTTTTCCACGCAATAGCCTTGAAATCTATCATTCTTACAATAACTGAATTTATTCTATCAGCATTAATGTCTTTACCACTTATGATACCATTAAACCAATGTTGATATTTAGGAACATTGTAAAAACTAAATACATAGTCAATAGGTAGTGAAATATGTACTTGACCTTTAACAATATCTAAATCTTTACGATCAAGATAAATAATTACTCTAGCAGTATACGGAATGGTATTTTCACTATTACATCTTTTAATTAAATCCATGAGAATTTGCGAATCTCTTTTAGAATCTTCATACCATTTACCGTAAATGTACTGTCTATTGAAATAAGTAATTCTTAATGTACCATCTTCATAGAATTTAATATTCCTATTACCTTTATGTGATTTTTCTCTACTACCAATACATGTTACATGTTTCCAAATTTCAAACTCTATTTCATTATCATTTGGAAGTTCATTAACTAATTTATATTCACCTAATGATCTAAGTTTATCTCTCAAGCAATTTAATGACTTAAGAGTTGAATAAACTTCATAAACAACAGCTTCTGAATACTTAGCATTCGGTAAAACATCATAGACAATTTGGTAAAACTTACCTGCTATAATCTTTTGTTCAAAATTTTCGCTTAACTTTTTCCAATCTTCATATCTTTTAATTTCTTTACCAAATTCCTTCTTTATGAATGTCTTTAAATCACCGTAACTATCGATGATGTACTTGTAGAATTTATCTCTAGCATTGTTATAACGAGATATTAAGTTAATAATTTTCTTTACACACTCTTTATTGTCTATCTTGAAGTTTATTCTTATTGTCAAGTATTTTGGTAATTCAACTTGTTTAAGATTCAGGTACATAAATTATCACTTTGACTTTTCTATGCATTAAATGTTGTAGTTTAAGTGAAAGTTCGATTGGTAGTACAAGTTTTAGTTGATAACCATTCTTAACCTTTTTATGTGGTGATAATGTTGTTTCAAATTCATAAATTTCAACAATTTTACTCATGATCTAGATGAAGCAAAAGGTTTATATAAAGTTTGCTTCTCTTAATCTTCGGTAAGTAAGTCCTCCCGTGTGGATGAGGGGAGCGGTTAGAGGGTGTCTCTGTGGTGCTCCCGTAGTCTGCACGGGAGGTAGGAGTAGTGAAGAAACAGAGAAACACTGAACAGATGATGCATACCATGAGGTAGATAGTTAAAAATAGCAAAAACTATCTACCACAGAACTCTACATAGAACCTAGAAGAGAACTTATGGTGAGGAATGAGTATGTTTTTCATAAGTTAATTGATCTACTCATTACGTAATGTTGATCAATTTAAAACACTATTGTAAGTTTTTGTACTGATAAAGAAAGATGTAAAAATTTTTGAAAGTAAAGATAATGTGAAGATGATGTAGTGGTAAGCTGGGTGATTGATGATCGTCCGATGGTTGGCTGATAGTGCTTAAGAAGATGAAGAAAAAAGAAAGTTAGAATTTTAAGAGTTCTTTACTATATTGCTTTTACTCCTCTTTCACCAGTCCTTATTCTAATAACATCTTCTACAGGTAATATGAAGATCTTTCCATCGCCTGGTTTTCCAGTCCATGCATGTTTAATTATTGTGTTAATCACTTTCTCTACTCTCTCATCTTCTACCACTATTTCAATTTTAACTTTAGGTATTAAGTCTACAGAGAAGCTTCTACCTCTATATTGTAGTGATATTCCTTTTTGTTCACCTCTACCTACAACTGTAGTTACAGTCATAGGTATTACACCAATGTCTTCAAGAGCTTTCTTAACCTGTTCAAACTTTTCCTGTCTAATTATGGCTATTATGAGCTTCATATTTCTCACCTCTATGAGTATGCTTCTTCACCATGTTGTGCAACATCCAGACCTAAATACTCTACTTCGGTTGTTACTCTCCAATCTATGACCTTATTTATGATCTTAGTTGTGATGAAAGTTACCATACACACATAGACAGGGTCATGAGTATGCACTTCATATCCGTTAACTTATCATGATAACGAGTATGTAGAAGGACTTTTTATTCATTATTTTGAATATCTTTGTTTAAGTTCTTGAAGTATGGGTATGGAGTGAAATTTCTCAGCACTTAGTAATTCCCAATACATACCTCTAGGTTTAGGTCTCTTTCTAAAAGTTCTTATAATTCTTGTAGGCGTTACAATAATGTCTACAGGTACGTCATGAATTTCTTGAGGTATTTCTTCATTAATTACTTGTAAATCATGTACTGTGGTCACTACAGGAGTTTCTTCATTAACTTTACCAAGCTCTGAAAGTATACCCCACTCAATTTCTGCAAAACCCTCGCCTTTACCAAGTCTTATACCTTCGAGATTAACTACAACTGAACCAATGATTACAAGGTCAATTTTAGGTAAATTCCAAGGCTTTACTGAAGTACCCCATCTATAAGCACCCTTAATAGTTGATGCTTCTTTATAAGCATTCTTAGGTATCCTTCTAGGATCAAGTAATAGAAATCCATTCTTAATTCTTGGTGTAGGCATGATGAGTACTTTACCAAGTTCAAGAACAAGTTCTCTACATCTACGTTGTGGAGCGTCAGGATTAATCTTAACAACGCTAGCTTTTTTAAACTCATTAAGTTCAAGAACCTTCTCACAAGCAAGATCTGAACCTTTAAAGTTGGGAACCCTACCATGAGGTGGTTTAGGAAAATCCGCTAAATCTTTCTCAACTAGAAGATTCCAAACTCTTTCTCTTAACATTCTTTTAAACTCTTTCACACTCATAAAGATCTATATGAGAACTAAGCTTATATACTTAATTTACGTAATTATGAGTAAATGATGAACACGTCCTTCACTGAAGGTTCGAGTTTGAATGTTACTTTTAATCACATTTGAATACTTTTAATTATTTTCTTCATCTCCTCATTTCTTGTTCTCCTGCTCTGTCGGATTTCATTCTTCATTGCGGGAGCGCTTAGGGATGACCCAAGCATCCCCGCATACGCATATATGAATCTAAACCAAATATTCATAACTCCAACAACATCCCTATCAGCTATAAATCTGCATTTAGGACATATTGCTAGTCTATGAATATAGGAGAGCGTAGTTCCACATCTTGGGCAAATACTTGAAGTGCTTCTAGGATTAACGAGTACTATTGGTACGTTATGTTCTATCGCTTTACTTATTATCGCTTTCTGTAACTTCCCATAGGCGAGCATTGTTAACTTCCAAACAATAGTGTTTTTATTCTCACTCATGTCTTTACGCAAATATTTCAAGTCTTCAAGAACTATAGCGTAGTTGTACTTTTTTGCTTTTAGAACTATTTCTTTTGCAAACTTCCTACACCAATCAATCACTATATTTCTCGCTTTCTTATGTAGAGACCTTATTCTCTTTAGAATCCTACTGTTATACCTCCATCTCTTAGGATACTTCTTCTGTAATTCCTCACCTCTAGCTCTCTTACTTAATGCATCAATAAATCTTGTCTTATACCTTCTAGCACTAGCTCCATCATAACTTACTATTTGTTTTAGATTAACATCAAGTACTACTGCACCTCTAGGAGTATACGGTTTATACTTTGCTTCAAATACAATATTGACATAAAGCGCGCCATCACTATACTTTAGGTGAACTTCCCTCCATCTAAGACCCTTAAACCTCTCTATATACTCTCTCCTATGCATGAGCTTCAGAGCATACCATTTATCTCTGAGAATCACTCTGACCACTCCATTGTTTATCTCTACTCTAGCATTCTGATAGTCAAGTCTAGCACTCACCTTCTTTACGACTGGTTCAGAGCCATTGTTTTTCTTAGCTGATTTAACCAATGCTAATGCAGTTGAATAAATGTTCCTAGCTACATGTGCTCTAAAACCATAGCTTCTTAGCATTGAATAGAATAATTGATGTGCCTGACTTTTCTTAGGAATTCTATCCAACTCCCATAAAGTATCTATACATCTCTGAAGAGTATACTTGTAGACAGTTAAATCCCATAGTAAGTCGTTTACATTACCTTCGATAACCTTTGCCTTAACTTTCAAAGCTCTTCTATACGCTCCCTCAGGCATCCCCTAACAAGAGAGATACACACCTTCATCAGGCATTCACTAACAATCATCAATGAGTACGGATTTATAAAGCCTTGTACTCTAGTTTAGATACGCTGTGTCTTTATGGTTTCGATATACGTATTCGAAGCAAAAATCGTCAAGACAACTGGAAAATACCTAATATATCCACCCAAAGCATATCAGGAAAAATTGAAGAAACTTCATGGAAGAAAAGTGAAAGTCATAGTGGTTGAAGAAGGTAATTAAGAGTATTTAAAAAATAATTAGAATTAACATAAAACAACCTACGGCTGCTGATGAAGAGTCATCAAGCTGAGTATAGCAGTATAATGGCTGGTTATACTTACTGTAACTTCTCTCTAAAAGATTAATGAAGAAAATCTAATTCTTTATGAAGAGTTGCTGCTAAGAATTTGAATCTAATGCTTCAGCTAGAAGTTTTAGAATTTTTCTTTCCTGAATAAGGTCTCTAATAGATATTACTCCAGCAAGCTTATCATCACGATTAAGAACCACTAAATGTCTAATTCCTCGCTGTAACATTAATCTCGCGGCCTTCGATATAGATTCATCTTCATATATCGTCACTACTTTTAAAGTTCCAATTTTTTCAGCTGCTTCTTGTAATGATACTCCTTTAGCGATAGCTCTAATGATGTCTCTTTCAGATACAACACCTACAACTTTCCTATCATCTACAGGATCGACGAGAACTACGAGACCAACACCTTCATGAGTCATGAGTTTAGCAGCATTTATTGCGGGTTCGTGACGTTTCATCTTTATGGGAAATCTCTTAACGAGTTCATACACAGGTATACCCACAATTTGTAAATACTATATCTATGTAAAAAATTCTTCTCCATAAATAGTGTTAAATCTACTATAAACAAAGAGTTAAAAATACTAAATATCTATGCGTAAACATTACAGATGCTCAATATTGTTATTCTTAAAGATGTAAATAACGTTCTGAGGAGAATAAATGATTTAGGATATCCACTATGTAATGTAGGTTCAGATCTGACAATACTGATCTTCTACGATCTTAACTGTCCCGCATGTACAAAGATGGAGTTAGAGCTTGGTGATTACATTATGGAGATTGCTACTAAAAAACTTGCTAACATATACTATATGGACTTTCCTGTACATAGAGGAATTGAGAAACTACATGCAGCTATTAGATACATATCTAACGCTAATCCACAATTATTTAAAGATCTTATCAGAAAAGCATACATTCAGTTTAGAGAATCTAGAAAGATTGATCTAGGAATTGATGAGGAGATTATGAAGAAAGCTGAAGAACTTGTAAAGAAAGTTCTTGAATGTAAAAGCTTCGGTAAAGAGCTTGGAATATCAGGAACGCCAGCCATGGCTATAATATTATCTAAAGGTAATGTTGGTATTGGACTTGTTATTGAAGGTTATTGGGGTAAGGATATGCGTAAACTTATTGAAAAAATAGTTACACGTGAATCAGGTCTTTTCAAACTTTAACACTTTCCTAACCTTAACAGCAATACCTCTCTTTAAAGACTTAATCTCATCAAGACTTAGTAAGAGTCTTCCAAGAGCTATAGGAGTTCCTTTAGGATCTTTAATAATGACTTCAGAACCTGGTGCAGAGTTCTTGACATCAAGTACCGACTTAACAATTACTGACATACCTTTAGATACATACTTAACGGCCTCATCATCAATAATGACTTCATTATCAACATACTTAATGCCTGCAGATGTTGGTAGTAAATATCCATCGCTAGCTCTTGACGTAAAGGCTAACTCACCATTAATATATACATGTCTAATTCTACCTGTTAATTTATTGTATTCAATCTCGATGTTCATACCTTTCAAACGTTCAATTATAGCATTCCCATATATATAGCTTAACAATCCTAAAACTTTCTCAATAATTAGTGGATCTTTACTTCTCACCATACCTTAAAGACAAAATTCAAATACTACTTAAATACTTAACTTAAACTCTCGTGAAACGTGTATTAATCATTAATTATGGTGTTGGAAATATTGGTAGTCTTATAAATGCTTTTAGAAAAATTGGTACTGAACCAGTAGTAACTTTAGAAATTAGTGATTGTAAAGAAATCGATGCTATTGTATTTCCAGGAGTTGGATCATTCGATTCAGCTATGAGAATTTTAAAAAATAGAGGAATCGTAAATAAGATAAACGAGCTTGTAGGTAATGTACCTATACTGGGCATATGTCTTGGTATGCAATTAATGTTTGAAAATAGTGAGGAAGGAATTGAGAAGGGATTATCATGGTTTAAAGGAAAAGTTGAGAGATTGAGAAAAGGTAAGATACCACACATTGGTTGGAGCTCTATAGAAATTATGAGAGAAAGTCCTCTACTCGAAGGTATTAGTAATAATTCATACTTCTACTTCGCACATAGTTATGCAGTATTCAATATGGACAATCACTATATCGCATCCAAGACTGAATGTTATGGTAATTACTTTGTAAGTACAGTATCTTGTGAAGAAAAGTTAATTTTTGGAACACAACACCATCCCGAAAAGAGTAGTAAAATTGGTTTAAAACTTCTTAAGAACTTCATAAACGTTACTAGAAAGTAATGAGTGTCAAGATAGTTAATATCTCGGATAAGGAAGATACTTATAGAGAAGTTGAAGTTGAAGGTTTTATAGAATTGAAATCTAGATTAGATGTAAATCTTCCTGAAAACTTCATATTTAGCATCGTAAATTATGCTACAAGAAATGCATATAGATATATACCACTACTTCATCCAGTACCTATACGTGAAGTAGTTTTACTTATCAAAAGCTATGAAAATTACATTAAGCTTAACGTTAAAGGTTGGACTATTGCTAAGACAGGTATTGAGATGGACTTACTCTTCGGCTTATCATTAGGCTTAATCGCTTGTCATCATTACTTAACACTAAATAATGTAGAAATCACCAGGATAAGTAACATATGTGTTAAAAAGAAAATTAAACTACCAATGACCAATACCTCACCTCTTATTAGAAATATTGAAGAGAAGGAGCTATCTAGAGAAATTAAGCTAGAGGAGTACGAGGATGGTGATGAAGCAGTCACTACAGGATCGATAGTTCTTAAAGAGGAAACTATAGACAAGATTATCTTTAAAAGAGTCGAGAAGGGTGATGTATTAACAGTCGCTAAGACTGTAAGTCTTCTTAATGCAAAAAGAGTATCTGAATTATTACCTTTAAGAGTAAAAATGATTACAAGCATTGAACAGGACATTACTGTAAGAGAAAATAAGGTAAATGTTATCAGTAAAGTTAAGGTTAAAGATAAGTATAGACCTTTATGTGAATCTCTCTTCGCAACATTTACAGCATTATTAACAGTTTGGGATATGGTTAAGAAGTACGAAAAGAATAGTGAAGGACAATACCCATACACAATGATTAATGATGTAAAAGTATTAACTTACCGTAAATCCTAATCTAAAACTGTACATATTCAGTAGTTTATCAATAATATTTTGTATAAATTTATTAACATGTTCGTAATGTATAAAGTACTTATCAAGAGTTCTCTCTAAAAGTCTAACATCAAGATTAACAATATATGAATATTTTGAAATTAATTCACTCTCAATACTTTTTAAATCAAGATCACTCATAACCTTCACATACTTTTCACGTAATGTACTTAACGTTTCGTATCTTATTAGCTCTAAATTAACCACAGGTATACAGCATAACTTAACACTAACTTCACTACAGGAGGTATATACTTTACATCCATGCTGTATTGCCATTGTAGCATAGGGCTCCCAAATTACGCCGTACTCAACATCACCATTAATTAACATTGCTAAGATTTCTTCACCTGAAGATGCGTATACTCTCTCATGGTCTTGAAGTTCCTTGACACCCGATAAACATAACTCCATGGTTGAGAATTTGGTAGTGACTACTTTCCCAATACCTTCACTTTTAACCTCCTTCGATCTCAATATATATGCTCCACCACCAAAACCATAACCTAACGGTTGAATTTGTGAATTTAATAAATGAGTTAAGTACGCTGTGGGTACTGGTAGGTATGCAAAGATTACTTCACCTCTGAGTAAGGCTTTAGCAAGTTGGAGACCATTATTGAAAGACCTTATAAATACTTTAAATCCTTTCATCTCTAACTCTTTAAGAAATGGCATTGCAAGTACGTACTCGCTTGCACGAATAATACCTGCTCTCAATACCTTATCACTGAGTTTAACAAATACATTACCACCTCTACGAATCTTCTCTACGTATCTCTCCTTTTCAAGCCTAGAAACTGTTTCTGAAATTGAACTTTTTGAATAATTTAGTCTTCTAGCTATCTCTGAGATGGAACATTCATTTCTCTCTTCAATTAAGTACTGTAAGATCTTGTCACCTAAACTATTCACACAAAATTATCACAGTAATGCTTTTAAAGACAACTATCAACCGTCGAACAGGTGTTCGATGTGACTTTAAGAATAGCAATACCTATCTACATACTTATAATTACTATATATATAGTTGTACCATATACTATTCTTAAAAATGTAGCTTCACTTTTTGGAAACTTTACCTTCTGGATAGTCATGACTTGCATAGCTATAATAGTCTCACTACATGTCTTGAAGAGAGTGATAGCATGATTGTACTATTAGCCATTCTGCTCTACTTTCTCTCAGTACTTATTCTTGGATATCTAGTTAGGAAGTACTGGAAAATTAGTGATATTGATGATTATTTTACAGCTAAACGTCGTTTAAAAACTACATTAAGCTTCTTCACATATTTCTCAACAACTTATAGTGCTTTCATGCTTGTAGGACTTGTTGGTTGGTCATATTTTTACGGTATTGGTACTTTAGGGTTTGAATTAATGTACCTTATAGGAACGGTAGCACTATTATCAACTGTCGGTGTTAAGATTTTTCAGATAGGTAAGGCTTATAACTTAATCTCACCTACACAATTAATATATGAACTTCAAGATGTAAAAATAGCTAGATATGTCATACCGATAACGTACATGATCTTTCTAGTACCATACATGTCCATACAGCTAATAGGTCCTGCTTTAATATTGTCAAGATACGGAGTACCGTATAGTTATGGAGTTCTAATTATGGCTATCGTAGTTCTGATATATATTCTAGTAAGTGGATTTCGTGGAGTTGCATTTACAGATATGCTTCAGGGAATGCTATTTCTAGCGACAGCAATAGTATTAACAAGTATTCTAGTTAACAATATTGGTCAAGTTCAGAATACTCATCCTGAACTCTTTACAGTACCAGGAGGTTATGATTTTTGGACTTTTGAGAAATTTACACTACTTATAATTCCTTGGATGTTCTTTGCATTATCTAATCCTCAAGTGCTTCAAAGAGTGTATACTACGTATGATTATGTGTCTTATAGAAGAATGGTTATTCTATTCTCGATAGCTGGATTAGTATACACTGTACTTATGGTTCTTATAGGACTTTCAGCTAGAGCTCTGATTAGCCCTGAAGTATTACCTAAACTTGATGTTAATCTTGTAACACCAACTTTACTAACTATCATTCCTGAAGTACTTGCTGCACTTGTTGTAGTTTCTATCCTTGCAGCTGCAAAATCAACATTAGATTCCATACTTTTGACATTATCATCCTGTATATTTACTGACTTTCTTAAAAAGAGGGGAAGCTTGTTCATCGCTAAGTTAATCGTGATTATGATAACTATAGCTACAATATATTTTGCTCTTACTAGGTATGGTCCCATAGTTAAGCTTGCTGTTGAGTCTGCAGCAGCATTAATGTATGTTGTACCCACAATTCTATTCTCAATATACGGTAGAGTTAAAGGAATATATATTGATGTAGCTATTATTCTAGGTATTATAACATACATAATTTTGAAATTAATTTCAATCTTTACGATAAAGATGTTCTTCACTATGCCTGGAATATTAGCCGCAGTAACTAGTTTAATAGTACTTTTGATAGGCTGGTACAGGTTTAGGATAATATCGTGTAGAAGTTAGAGACGTGAAAAAATTATAGTTAGAGGTCTTGAGAGGAAAGTTTACACACTTCAATAAGGTGGTACATAATCTTCAGGTTTTGGTAATTCTTTAGATAAACCTTTTCTTTCTCTTATCTTCATTATCATGTCAATAAGCATACTTTCAGGTAGTGGTGCCCATCTTGAGAATTGTATACTCCAGAAAATTCTTCCTGCTGTTGCTGTTCTTAACTCATCACTTAAATTGAATGACTCAATTACAGGTATCTCACCTTTAATTATAGTCATGTATTCTGACTGTAACATGTCTAGAATCTTACCTCTATGTCTGGTAATGACACTAATTACTGCTCCAATATTTTCCTCAGTTGTTTTTGCCTCTATATAGAGTATTGGCTCTAGTAGTGTTGGTTTTGCTGATAGTAAGCCGGCAAATATTGCATTCTTTACTGCTGGCATTATCTGTGCTGGTCCTCTATGTGCTGGATCTTCATGAACAATAGCATCGTGTAGAATTACTTTGACACCTCTGAGTGGTTCTTGAGCAAGTGGTCCTGCAGATGCTGCCCATCTAAAACCTTGAATTATGTAGTCTCTGACTTCTCTTAGATATTGTACACCTGTAGTCTTATCTATAAAGACATTTACAAACTGCTCATCAACAGCCCATACACCACGAGCCTCGTCTGTATCCCATCCAGCCTTTTCTCTAAGTATTTTAGCTCTTTCTCTAGGTTCTTGATCATCTGTAACTTCACCTGTCTGTATGAGTCTAGTGGCTTCTTCATCTAGAGGTTCAACACTTATGTATAACTTATTATGCTTGTTTGGTGATTTACCTTCAAACACTGGTGATTTATCTCTAACAGTTTCTCTGAATCTGACTAGTGGTTGTGATGTTAAAAATTCAATTCTAGTTCTCTCCTTAAGCATCCATGTAGCTATTTCTAGATGTAGAGTACCTACACCACTAAGTAGTATCTGTCCTGTCTCTTGATCAATCTTTACTGAAAGTGTTGGATCTTCAATAGCTAATTCCTTCATAGCTTCTACAAGTTTTGCAAGATCGTTTGGATTCTTTGGCTCAACGGCGATAGTTACTACAGGCTCTGTAATGTACCTTAATCTCTCAAAAGGTGCTGCAATATCTTTAACTGATTGTGATATTATAGTTTCACCAGCTCTAGCATCTTCAACACCTAAAAGTGCAACAATATTTCCAGCAGGTACTTCAGGAATAACTACTCTATTTGGACCCATGTATAGGTATGTTTGAAGTACTTTTCTACTTACTTTAGCACCTATCAGATATACTTCATCACCTTCACGAATAGTTCCGCTAAAGACTCTACCTGTAGCTATAAGTCCTGCATGTGGATCTTTAGTCATCTTACTTATAGCAATAACTATAGGTCCTTCAGGATCAGCTTCAAGAAGAGCTTTACCAAGTGGCGAATTAAGATCTCCTTTCCATAACTTTGGAATTCTATACTTTTGAGCTACATGAGGTGGTGGTGTATGCTCAATAATCATGCTTAAGATAGTCTTGTAGAGTGGAAATTCTTGTGCAAGTTCATCAACATAGCCCTTCTCGTAAGCATCAATGATGTTGCTAAATTTGAGTCCAGCTTTTTGAGCTATAGGTATAGTTATTCCCCACTTATGAAGAGCTGAACCAAGTGCTACTTGACCCTTAGCTGGATCAACTTTCCATTTCTGCTTAAACTCAGGTGGTGCATACATCTCAATGAGATTATTGAATTCCTTAATTATGGTTAAGATTCTCTGTTGAACTTCATTTGGACTTAATTTAAGTTCTTTAATTAATCTATCTATCTTGTTAATGAAGAGTACAGGTCTTATAAGTTCCTCCATTGCTTGACGAACAACAGTCTCAGTCTGTGTCATTACCCCTTCAACAGCGTCAACAACGACTAGTGCTCCATCCATAACTCTTAACGACCTAGTTACATGTCCTGTAAAGTCTACATGACCAGGAGTATCTACTAGATTTATAATGTATGGTTTACCACCATACTCGAAGTATAGGCTAATGTTAGCTGCCTTAACGGTCATCTGTCTAAGCTGTTCAATTTCTACATAATCTAAAGCAAGAGCTTTACCTGCAACTTTTGGACTGAGAAGTCCAGCACCCATAAGCAATGAATCTGTTGTAGTTGTTTTACCATGATCTACATGAGCTAGAGTACCTACATTCCTTACTTGCTCTGGCTTTCTCATTATGGCTAATATATCTTCAATTTTCTTCTCAATAACCCTAACAGACATTACTTCTCAAACCAAACGTCTTTACAGAGGCATTTATAATTTTTCCTACAACATTTCACCTTACTAAGTATCCACTATGCATGTACTTACTCATGTTTTTCAATTCATTTAAGATGCTTAAAGCTTGGTCAAGATATCTAGATATGGGTGAAATTTCGAGAAAGATATTGAAGATCTCTCTCCTCACCCTATCAACCAAATCTTCAAATACTTTTAATTCTCCGAGTTCAATAATGAAAAAGTTAAATCTCTTATGTAGATTGGTATAGCATCTCTTGCAGAGAATTATTACTAAGTTTGGTCTAGATTCATGAAGTTCCAACATTTCAAGGATTTTTCTAATCTTGTCATCTGTGAGGTCCATGTTGAACCATCTAGTTAATATCCATATTATGAATCTATTATTTCCAATTTCTTTAGAGGCTATTAAGTCGATCTTTTCCTGCTCATAACTTAACATCTTCACATTACTTTTAACATCATATTTCATTGATGTTAGTATTTGTGTTAAGTAATGCTTTATTGATACTTGTGATAATGTACCTTTAATATACTCTTCAAATTCAAAACCTCTAAGTTTCATTATGAACTTATCTTCAAGTATTGGTGCAGGGATTATGCATCTAGTATTACTTGCTTTGAAAATACCTAACTTGTACATGTATGGTATTAATCTATCAATTTCACTAACGTTCTTAATAGGTTCATCAACATCATATAGATCATATCTGAGAATGTATACAGAGCCAGAACTTGTTCTATCAATTGCAGATATCCTACCGTACTTGACGTGTTCTAGTATTTTAGCAAAATATTCTCTATACTCGTCAGGAATTTCATAAATATTTACAAATCTGTAAAGTACTTTTCTAAAGATACTGTAATACTTTGACTCAATCTCATCTAAAAACTTGAATCTAGTTTTGGCTTCAAGACATTTTGGACATTTATTAAATACTTCAAAAATAAACTCCTCACTTATCTTTAAGGCTTGATGAGCATTTTCAGGTCCTAGTAATGTGTTGTAAGTAATTTTGTATTGATTAAGCAGTTCATCAATGTTTATTATCTTCTCATAGTTACTTCTTCTATCAAATCTTAAGGCTAGTAATGCTATGTAAACTCCTAGACAATTATGGTCTTTACTTAAATACTTATCAACCCAATCCATATTCATAATTGCTAAATTTTTCAATAAAACTTAACTTATAAGATTTCCTTAACGTTGCTAAATGAAAAGATTTAGAAAGAGATAAGTGTATTTATGAGGGTTATTCGGAAAGGGGATGTATGTTGTATTTTACAGCTAATATTCCCTTCTTACCTTCAATTTTCTGAGCAAGCTCTTTGATATCTCTTAACTTACCCTTAATTGCAATTACTTCAAGACAAAGATCGCGTGTTAAATGTACATGCATTGTAGCTCTTATTTGATCGAGATATTCATGTTGAACTCTATCAATACTTGCCTCAGCTTCCATGTGACCTGTTTCGTAGAGTATAACTATTGCACCACCTACGACATCTTCATCTTTACCAAGCATCCATTTTCTATCCATCACATATGACTCAATTGCTGAGGTTATGATCCAAGATCTTGTCGAGTTTGTTTCTTTAGCGACTCTGTCAAGTATATCCATGACCTCTCTTCTTAGAGATATGCTAGTTCTTACGGTAGACATTACTTGTAGAATTTCTGTCTTGAGTATATAAGGTTATTGCGTACTCTCTCCTAAATTAAGACAATATACTTTACTCAATATTATGTATCTCAACATATTCTTGGCACTAGCTCACCTCTTGGTGGTTCAAGAATTCTTAAACCACCAACTGCTGATCTATACAATACTATTCCTGAAAGCTTCTCACTCTTCTTAACTTCACCAATTACTCTAGCATTCTTAAAACCTAATTTATGCATAAACTCTACTACCTCATCAGCAACTTCATTATCGATAGCTAGTAATGCTACTCCTTCACAAGCAAGATATAGTGGATCTATACCTAACATACTTGAGTATGATGCTACTTCTTCTCTAATAGGTATCTTCTTCTCATCAATGATGATGACTGTATTGCTTGCTTTAGCCCAATCATTAAGTGCCATAGCCACACCACCTCTTGTTGGATCTCTAGCTGCATGAATGTAATCTCCATACTTCTCGATTAGAGGTATCATAAGTCTTGTTAATGATTTAACATCACTTGTAAGCTTAGTTTCTTCCACACCAATGCCTTGCTGCATGATCATTATTACAGCACCATGATCACCAATATAGTCACTGACTATGATCTTATCTCCCGGCTTTACATTTCTATCAATTATTAACTTATCAGTAATACCTATACCTACAGTGGTTATCACTATCTTGTCTATCTGTCCTTTAGGCATGACTTTGAAATCACCACCAATTAAGGCTATATCTTCATCTTTAATGACATTCATGAAGGAGTTAATGATTTTCTCAAGTTGATCTATTGGAAAGCCCTCTTCAACAACTATAGAGTCCATTATGGCTATTGGTTTACCACCAAGCATGAGAACATCATTAATAGATCCACAAGCTGCAAGTTTACCAATATCACCGCCTGGAAAGAATGGTGGGTTAACTGTGTAGGAGTCCATAGTAATGACTATGAACTTACCATCACTAATAGGTATGGCAGCCGCATCATCTGGAAAGTCAATTCCTAAACCTCCCTGAATAAGTTTTAATTTGTCAGGAACTTTTCTAAAGAGAAGCATATTAACTATTTCCGAAGTTTCAAGACCTCCACTACCGTGAGCTAAAGTTATATAACTCATGCTCTACATTAAGTGAGTTTTAAGAGGATTTTTAAGATTCAAGTAATAACTTAATTCAACTCTACATACATCACCTACAATGCTATAAACGTATAGGTAAAACTTAAAACGAATCGTATAGTAATACAGGACGTAAACTATGCCCAAAGAGGTCACAATCTTTATAGATCCCGTAACTAGAATTGAAGGTCACTTATCATTAAGAATTAGATACGATGTAGATGCTAACAAGGCTATTGACGCTTGGAGTTCAGCAGCAATGTTTAGAGGTTTTGAAGTATCCCTTAGAGGTAGATATCCAGAATCAGCAATATTCATAACATGCAGATCATGTGGTGTGTGCGGTGCTGCTCATGCAAATGCTTCAGTACTTGCATGCGATATGGCTTGTGGAGCAACACCTGAACCTCTAGGTGTCATTTTGAGAAATCTTGCATACGCCATGACAGACTACATATATGATCATTCAGTCCTACTAGGAGTTCTAGAAGGGCCAGATTATGGTTGTCTCTTCGTTAGAACTTATCAGCCAAGCATTTGGAAAATTGCTGAAGAAACAGACTGCGGCTCACCCTATGCCAATATTCATGGATTTAAGAAAGTTTCTGACCTGTTAAGAGCTTACAATCCCATAATTGGTGATCCAGTAACTTTAAAAAGTATTTGGAGACTTACAGTCTATTATCAAAGATTTGCAAAAGAGGCAGGCTCACTAATTTATGGCAAATATCCACATCCGGCAACATTAATTCCTGGAGGTATAGCTACGGATTTAACAAACCTTGAACACCTAATTACAGGTTACGTATTCAGACTAAACATATTAACCGCGTGGGTTAAGTTCCTAGTAGCTACTTGGTTTGAACTTTACTGGTTCTTTGAGGATCAGGTAGGTTATGTTCAGGGAAAGACGTACGATCCACCAATAATGTTATCTGCAGGTCTCTTTGACGATCCATTCAAATATTCAGAAATTGGTGAGAAAGGTGATCCCATAGAGATCTACAATAAAATTGATGAAGCATACGCTGCAAGATACGAAAAGCCAGGCGTAGCTTTCGGCAAAACACTTGTATGGAAAGACTTTACAAAGATTCAGAGAAACATGGTTGAAATGGTAACTACAGGATTCTATGAGGATTGGAGAGATAAGCCAAGATTTGTAGATACTGATCCTAAAGGTGTTAGACTTGTTGATGAAGCTACAAATCCAGAATTAGCAACTTACCATGAGTGGAATAAGTGGACTATGCCTAAACCTGAAAAGATAGGTTGGGAAGGTGGTAAGTATAGTTGGGGTTGTGAGGTAAGAATCGTTTATGGAAACACCCTATACCCATTCGAAGCAGGACCTCTACCTAAAGTATGGGTGCACTCATTATGGGATTACGAGTCACCTCACGGATTAATTAAGTCTGGTGGTGGTAGAATAAGAGTTACTCTTCCAGAAACTAGATTCTACAAACTTATAGGTCACGCTAAGGGATTACCTATAGAGTGTGAGAGAGAAGTAACTTTTGAATGGAGTATTGATGAATGGGCTAAAAATGGCTCAACAACACTGGCTAGACTACTAGGTAGAGCCTTCTCATTAGCCATGGCAGTTGCTGTAGCTTGGGAAAATGTGTTAACATTGCTTGAACTTTTAACAGCTGGACATACAGAGATTAAGACTTCAAGACCATGGAAGTATCCAGCAAGCTCTGTAGGTGTTGGTTGGTGTGAAGCTCCTCGTGGTGCTGTTAGGCATTGGATCGTCGTTCGTGATGGTAGAATAGCTAACTATCAATACCACGCACCCACAACAGGAAATGTTACACCAAGAACTAAGAAAGACTTCTTAGATGCTTTTGGACTGAAAGCACCACCAGAAGGACCAATATCTGTGAAATTAGGTGCATGGCATCTAGAAGCTGTAAGAGGACCATACGAAGCAGCGCTACTCAACACGACGGTCTGGGAGGAAGAAAGAGATCCTAACAAATGGATAGGTCTAGATTTTGTGAGAGCTATACGTAGCTTCGACCCATGTCTAGGATGTACAGTACATGTAGAACTTACAGGTAAAGTTAACAGAGTAATTAAGAAGTACTTATCACCAGCCTACCACTCACTCTAGCCTATCTTGAAAATCTCTCAATTTTTCCCTTACTCTCAACTCCTAAATCTTCAAAAACATAATCAACATTATCAAGACCTTTCCAAAAGCTTCTCATAATTTCAGCAAAATCACACCTACAAGATAAACCGTATTTTTTAAGTATAGCTACCAATTTATCGAGAACTTCAGGTACTTGAATAACTACTTCTTTACTAAGTCCTTTCCAGAACTCTACCCTATATGGCTTGATGAGAATTGCATATGCATCACCACTAAAGAACTTACTAACATATGCTAGTACTAGAGCAATTACGGGACCTACATTATGTATGTTATCTAGGAGTTGTGTAGTGTCGTTAATATCGAAATTCTGAACGTCAACTCTATACACTTCAACTCTTCTATCTAGATTATATGCTATATCTATAATTATGGCTAAGTCTGCATTACTTACAAGATTAATAATGTCTATACTTCTAACTTCTAAATCATAAATCTCGGCATTAACTACACAGTACTTCTTAAGTAAGTACGTGAAGTAGGTTCCAAAACCATCATCACCAATAAGTCTATTACCAACACCTATAATTACTACCCTCACGTGTAAAGGTGATGTTATGGAGAATTTAAGTGTTAAGTTGCTGTCTTTCCGTAATTGAATCATTTTAAGTGAGAATTTTCTCTTTAAGCATCAATACTTAATGCTTAAAAAGTCAAAAATCGTTAAAAGAGATGTGAACAACATAAATGTCACATTAAGTCGTAGAGACTTTCTAAAACTCGGTCTCACAGCCTCACTCGTAGGTGGTGCATTATCTGCCATAGACTGGACATCAGCTATCACTAAGGCTGCCGAAATCTTAAAGAAAGGAGAGCTTCATATCGTGTGGATTGAATCTCAAGATTGTGCTGGAGACACAATTGCGCTCCTCGATGCTACACAACCAACTCTTTTAGAAGTCTTGTTAGGCTCATTCCATAGAGTAGGTCCTGGAGCAGTAATTCTATCTTGGCATCAGACAGTCATGCCTCAATGGGGAGTTGAAATTGATGGTAAGCCAGGAAGCTTCATTAAATTTGCTATGCCCGTTGTCGTTATTAATGAGTTAATTAAGTTACTTAAAGAGGTAGGTCCAGAAAATGTTGAGAAATTAAGTGTCACTGATATACTTAAGGTGGTTAGTGACTTTGCAGCAAAACTTGAAACTGAGGGTGTGAAAATACCAACAGTACCAACACCTGTCAAGATACCTTCAAGCTTCACCTTAACCTTCATTGAGAGCATAGTTAAGGACATTGTCAGACTCTATGGTGTACCTCTTGAAGCTTTACCTAAAGTACTTGCTGACTTAGCTAGAAACTTAGGACCTCTAACTGACATTCTTGATGGATATGCTAAGTCATGGCCTTTTGAGTCTGTTGATGTTCTTAGACTTGCAGCTGAGGGTAAGCTTGGAGATTTCGTACTCGTCATTGAAGGTGCTATACCTGATGAGGAGTGGGCTAAGAGACGTGAAGGATGGTTCTCCATGGTTGGTATGGAGCATGAAGAGCCAATAACTTGTACTGACTGGATACTAAGACTTGCATCTTCAGAGAAGTGTAAGGCTGTTGTTGCTGTAGGTACATGTGCATCATATGGAGGATTACCTGCAAATAAAGTATACCAGACCGAGCAAATGCCAGAAGGCTTACCTGATTGGTCACCATCACCTACAGGTGCTGTAGGTCTTTTTGATGATCCTATTAAGGGAATTAAGGGATTAAGAAGTCTATATCCAGAAATCTTTAGAGACAAGTTATGCATTGCCGTTCCTGGATGTCCAGCAAATGGAAATGCAATTCTCAGAACTCTAGCAGTTGCTGTACTTGCCTTAAAGGGATTAATGCCAGTACCTGAACTTGACGAGTATGGAAGACCAAAATTCCTCTTTGCACAAACACTACATGAGCAATGTCCAAGAGCAGGCTCATATGCGGCTGGCGATTTGAGAAAACATCCAGGAGATCCAGACTATAGGTGCTTATTTGCTGTTGGTTGTAAAGGACCAGTAGTTAACTGCCCATTTGGCGGTAAGTTAGGTTGGATCAATGGTGTTGCAGGATGTGTAAAGCAAGGTGCAGTATGTATTGGCTGCACAATGCCAGGATTTAGTGACCACTATGAGCCATTCTTCAAACCACTACCACCACCAACACCACTAACAGCTGCACAAGCAACTGCTGCTGGAATCGCCGCTGTAGGTGCAGGTATTGGTATTGCAGCAGCAATGGCGAAAGTAATTAAGGCTAAGAGAGAGAAAGCAGTTGCAGGAGGTGAGTAATGTGGATTTTCTAGAATTTGCATATAGCTTCTTCATACCGAGCTTAATCATTGGAGCAATCTTAATATTCTACAGACTATTCAGATACATTTTCTTCATAAGAAGATACCCAGCTAAGCCTGTCTTTAGATGGAGAAAAATTGGTGGTGGACATATTGTTGGAGGCTTCATCATGACATTCTTAAGACCGATAGTTTTTGCTGCTTCACGTAGCTTTGAGACAATAATCACAGACTTCGCAGCTGGTCTTGCAATAATGCATATAGCAGGACTCATACCACTAATCTTCCTACTCTCACAACACTTAGCATGTATTGAAGTCTACGCGCCATGGCTAGCTGCTATACTTTGGCCATTAGCTATTCCACTGAACATGACTACGGGATTTCTAGGTGCTGGAATTTGGGGACCCTTAACGGTAGTGCTTAATGGTGATGTACTGTTCATACTTGCACTTATCGGTGTGTGCTATAAGCTTGGTGATCATATCTATAGAGCAGCAGCTAGGATGGCACATATAAGACTTGGAGATTTTCTAGCACTACTACTACTACTTGGCATACTGCTTACAGGATTCTTATCAGCACATCACTTGCCAAGCATGGAGCCTGTATGGGTGTACAGGACAGTACTTGGGCTTCACATATTCTTTGCCGAGATATTCATAATGGTATTACCGTTAACGAAATTCTTCCACTTCCTCTTCGGTTACTGGTACGGTAAAATTCATGAATACTACGATTCAGTGCTAAAGAGAGGTGTCTAACATGGCACTTCCAGCCTTAACTAAAGAAGAAGTTAAGAGAGCTGTGTGGAAATCTATACAGAGAGTAGATACTGTATATGTACACTACGTTGAAGATTGCGTATCTTGTGGTTTATGCTTTGAAGCATGCCCCTTCGTACATCTCGACCTAAAATACGCACCTGTAAATAAGGCTGAAGAGTATAGAAGACTATATAGGAGAAGTACTACAGTAATTGGTAGATTGTTAGGACCTCTTGCACGTGCTGGATTAATTAAGCCTAAAGACGTAGATAGGGTATTAAAGATAGCTTATAGATGCACATACTGTGGTACATGTTACCAATACTGCACGTTAGGTATATATAGTGGTGCGCTTGTTGAAGCTTTAAGAGAGGTACTTGATAACCTTGGACTCTCACCAACAGTACTTAAGACGCTGAAAGAACTTGAAGTAACTGAAAAGTATCTAGAACTTGATGGTGTCAAAAGCTTATGGAATACATTCCTAGATAACGTTAAGAAAACTATAGGTAAGGATCCACCTATAGGTAAGGAAGGTGCAAATGTGTGTCTACTCGTAACTGTCATGGACTTACTAATTACTGAAGATGCCGTATTAAGCATGATTAGGATTCTTGAGAGAGCTGGCGAAAATTGGACTTTACCATCAAGACCATTAGGTATTAAACCACCAATAGGTTATACTGTAGGTGATAGAGGAGCTACAGCTAAAGTACTTGCCAGAATTCACGGTGAAGTATCTAGGTTAAGACCTAAGAGAGTAGTTACACTAGATGGTGGATATACATACACTATGCTTAGATTTGAAATGCCATACATAACCAATGTAGAACCTGATTACGAGATACTGCATGCTGTCGAGCTTGTCTATGAGTATGATAGAGAGAAGAAGGTAAAATTTGTCAGAAAAGAACCACTATACGTGGCATGGCATGATCCTTGCCAGATGGGTAAGCGTGCAGGACTATTCAAAGTACCTAGAGAAGTTATTAAACTTGCAACACCTTACCTTGTAGAATTAAAGCGTAAGAAAATCTTCTCAAGATGCTGTGGCGGTGGTGCTGGACTCTACTTCTTGACAAGAGGTGGAATTAGTATGCTCACTGAAAAACTTGGACTACAATTCAGATTTACAGAGAAAGAATTAGATTTTCTACGTGAACTTGAAGAAGATGTTAGACACCTAGCTTACACTAGAGCTGACGATATTGCTAAGGTAAGAGCAGACTTAGTAGCTACTGCTTGTCCTGAATGTATAGCTATGTTAAGTATGGCTGTAGGAGCTAAAGGATTAACTATAGGAGTTAAACATGTCATCTCATACGTGTCTGAATACATGATTTAACCTTAACTTTTCTCTCAAACTACACATCATTCTTTTCCTCCTTCTAGCAATTTTTAAAACTTAAAATTAACAAATTCACAGTCTTACCGATGCACGAATACTCACTAGCCTATGGTATCATAATGTCAATTCTAGATTTAGTTAGAGAGAAGAAATTGAAAAGCGTGAAAGAAGTTGAAATTGAAGTTAATGATTTAGCACAGATAGATCTTGAGATCTTCAAGACAGCACTAAATGAATTAAGTAAAGATACTCCTCTAGAAGATACAAGATTTATCATTAGAGAAGTATCAACTATGTTCAGATGTCATTCATGTAACTATGAGTGGAGTTGGAAAGATATTAAAAATGATGTTATAAAAGAACTATGTGGAGATGACGGTGAATGTGACAATCCTATACATCTAAGTCCTAGCCTTGCATCAGTATATGTTAGATGTCCAAGATGTGGAAGTCTAGACATTGAGTTTACAAATTATGGTGTAAGAATAAGTAAAGTTGTGGGTGAGGTAAGTGATTGATTTGAGAGAATCCTTAATTAAGAGAAGAATTGAAAGTATAAAGCAGGTAGTAGCGGTAGGTAGTGGTAAGGGTGGTGTTGGTAAGAGCTTAATAGCATCATCAATAGCATACGAACTATCTAGAAGAGACTACAATGTTGGACTTCTAGATCTGGATCTATATGGACCTTCAGTACATAGAGTATTGAAAGTAGATTCCACAGAATTAAAAGTTACTAAACAAGGTATTGAACCTGTAAGTATAGATCAGAAGCTACAAGTCATGAGTATATACTTCTTAATTAAAAATGAACCATCACCTCTGAAAGGAGATGTAAGGAAGGATGCTATTCTTGACTTACTAGCTTACACTAATTGGAGAGATCTAGACTTCCTAATCATTGACTTACCACCAGGTACTGGTGATGAAGTTATACTTACATCAAGATATTTTAAAGATAAATTAAGCCTAATAGTTGTCACAACACCTAACGATTTAGCCTTAAATGTGGTTATGAGGTTAGTGAAACTTCTAAGAGAACTTAAAATTAAGATTTTAGGCATTGTTAATAACATGTCTTACATAAAGCATGGTGACACTGTAATCAAACCGTTTGGTGAAGTTAATGTTAGTGATATTCTTGATCTTGAACTACTTGGTGAGATACCTCTAGATCCTGATGTTAATAAAGCATTAGAAAGAGGTGATTCACCTCTTAAAGCTGGAGAATTTAGAAAAGCTATTGTAAGTATTGTTGACAAAGTTCTCAAGCATCTTTCATCAACTCGTTAGCTATAACTACTTGACCAAGACTTAAACCACCATCATTTGGAGGCACTCTTCTAGGTAGAACAACTTTCAACCCCACCTGCTCAACAACATCTTTAATACCTTTAACTATGTAGTTATTAACAGCAGCACCTCCTGATAAAATTACGTATCTATGTTTTCTATTACGCATGAGCACAGCTACCTCACCTAATGCGTAACCTAGACTGTACTGAGCCATGTATGCTAATTCTTCACTATCATACTTACCCATAAGTTCCAGAATCTTTTCAAAAATTTTAACAGTATCGATGATGTATATGTCTTCTTCATTTATTATAGGTACGTCTATAATTTCATCAACAGGTCTTGCATGCGCTTCAAGTTTAATAGCCGGTTCACCCTCATATGTTCTCTCAAAACATACTCCAAGTAGTGTACTTACGGCATCCAGAACTCTACCTGTACTTGATGTTAGTACTCCCTTACCATTAACTACTTGACTAATTGTTAGGTTTAGTTCAAGCTCTCCAAACTTAAAACCTTTCTCAACAATGTTTAACTTTCTAAATAAACTCTTAACTTCATTCTCATTCATGAAGTTCATGAGATAAGCTACAAGCATTCTTGCAGGATATATTGTAGCTATATCTCCTCCAGGCATAATGACGTATCTTAAATGTGCTCTTCTCTCGAAGTAACTATATGTGCATCTCATAACTTCACCACCCCATGCATTCCCATCAACTCCATAACCAATACCATCAATAGCAATACCAATAACTTCCTCGTCGATTTCTCTATCGACCATTGTAGATACTATATGTGACCAGTGATGCTGAATTCTTATTAATTTCAGATTATACTCTTTACTCCAAGTCTCTGCAAGCTTTGTAGTCGAATATTCAGGATGAAGATCGCAGGCAAGTACGCAATCATTAACATCTACTCTATACATTCTCATGAGTGTTGTTAAGTATTTATCAAGATCTAGAAGCGTCTCATACTCATCACAATCACCAATGAATTGTGTTGACACCACCTTATCCTCAATACCTAAAGCGCCAGTATTTTGGAGAAGAGCGCCAAAAGCAATTATTGGTTTCTTAAAGAAAGTCTTTACTCTAATCCACATAGGTGCATATCCACGACCTCTTCTGAGAAGAATAGGTTCGTTAAGTGTAAATCTTACAACACTATCATCAACTCTATTAACAATTCTTCTATTATGAACCAGTAAATAATCAACAATACCTTTAAGCTTACTAAATGCACATGATTCATCAGTACACATAGGTGAGCCATGAGGATTGCCGCTAGTCATTATGGAGAAGTGATCCTTAAGATATGATAGAAATAGATAGTGAAGTGCCGTGTAGGGTAAGAATATGCCTAAATGTTTAAGTCCAGGAGCTATGAATTTTGAAATATTTGCAGTTTCACGTATAGGTAGTAGAACTATTGGTCTTTGAATAGATGTTAATAACTTGACACTCTTATCATCTAGATATACAAGTTTAGAAGCAACTTCTAAATCAAGAGCCATGACTGCAAATGGTTGTTGAGGTCTACTTTTTCTAATTCTAAGCCTCATAACAACATCATCATCACTTGCAAGTGCAGCTATGTGATAACCGCCAATACCCTTAATACCTACTATATAACCCTCATCGACAAGTTTAGCAGCTTCACGTATAGGATCGTCAGTATCTATCAATTCTCCATCAATGCTCATTAAGTAAACTCTAGGACCGCATTTACTGCATGAAATTCCTTCAGCATGAAATCTTCTAATATTCTCAGGATCCTCATATTCTTGAAGACATTCCCTACATAGTGGAAAATCAATCATAGAAGTATTTTCTCTATCCCACGGTATAGTAAACATCATTGAATATCTAGGACCACAAAAAGCACATGAGTTGAATGGATACTTATATCTTCTAGAATCTTCAGGATTTAGCACTTCTTTTAAGCAATCATCACATATAGCGAAGTCTGGAGGTATCATAGATAGAGAGGCTCTCTTTCTTTCACTTTTAAGTATCTTAAATTCTCTATAACCTTTAGGTTCTGTCTTCACTACCCTTAACTTCTCAATAATCATTACTGATGGAGCTTCCTTGTAGAAGAATTTGAAGAACTTTTCAATACCCTCTTTAGAGCCTTCAATATATATTTCAACCTCAGCACCTCCAAGATTTTTAACATAACCATAAACGCCACTTTTAGTAGCTATTCTGTAAATGAATGGTCTAAAACCAACACCTTGGACAATACCTACTAAGTGAATTATAAATGCTAACATTACCTACATAGTATAGTAGATTAGATGAAGTTCTTATACATTACGTTATGACAATAAGATATTTAATGAAGTTTAAATAATGTCATGTATGTGTAGACTTAACGTATTCATACTCTATCCACGTGTTGAGTATTTAAGACATTTTGAAGAAAATGCTAAGAAACACGACGTCATAGTATTTGAAGGAGTGGAGAGTGAAACCTTCATAAAATTTCTTAAAGGTGAAGTTGATATTAATGAGTACTTAATGGAGCTTGAAGTAGATTTTCCACTCTTTACTTATCATCTATACATGCTCGCTAAGAAACTTCACGATTGTGGTTTTGAAGTGATGGTTATTGATCCATATCAATCAATTTCACAAGAGGTAAGATACATGTTAATAACTAATAAAGTTCAAGAACTTATCGATAAGAGAGACCCAACAATACATTATGTAATTAAGCTTGAATCAAGTATTAAAAGAATTCTTGAAAAGTATCATAAAGCCTTACGTGAAAGAGATTTTGATAAACTTGTAAAATTAACGATAGAGTATGCGAAAGCAGATGCACATAGAGTTAAGTTTAGATGTATACTTAGAGCGAAGAAGATAAGTGAATTCTTTAAGCTAAGCAATAAGAAAGTAATAATTCAAACACATCCATTTAATGAGATCATTAAGGACTACTTGAAGAATATGATGAATTGTGAAGTTAAGTATGTATCTGTCATAGATATTGTGTCTAGAGAATTGAAAATAGAGATACCACCACATCCTGGAGTCGAACTAACTTTAAGTTATGTTTATGGAAGAAAATTAAGTTTTGAAGAAGAAAAATTACTGGCAGCACGTAGTCTACTCTACGTACTCTTAACACCAAGAACCGAGTACGAACCCAGACCTGACAATCCATACCCATACTTAAAGAGAGAGCTAGAAGTACTTAAACTAATATATTCGTTAAGTTATGATGAGTGTAGGGATAGATATTACAGGATATTTAAGAAGTGAGGATGAGAAAAAATTATTAATTTTTAGTCTATTAAGTGAAGAGAACAGTCTTATCCAGACTCTACCTTACCAATAGCTTTTCTTACTGTTTTTCCGTTTGGGCATTTGAAGAGTCCAATTATTACTCCTTTCCTACCTTTAGGTGCAAGAACCCAAGCCTTCATAGGCTTCAACTTAC